>Ga0207667_10000612_pt1 | contig 46149 bp, 54 predicted proteins | sample KBSCornC52_FD_184301 | JGI IMG/M metagenome (GOLD analysis project Ga0207667, IMG submission 184301) | Corn rhizosphere microbial communities from Kellogg Biological Station, Michigan, USA - KBS Corn C5-2 (SPAdes) (version 2) | ecosystem: Host-associated > Plants > Roots > Rhizosphere > Soil ... | reverse complement strand
AGGACAAGCTGGTCGCGAAGTTCACCAACTCCTTGATGATCGGTGGCAAAAAATCCACCGCCGAAGGCATCCTGTACGGCGCCTTCGACGTGATCAGCACCCGCTTCAAGGAGGACCCGCTCGAGATCTTCCGCAAAGCGCTCGACAACGTGAAGCCGCGCCTCGAGGTGAAGAGCCGCCGCGTCGGTGGTGCCACCTACCAGGTGCCGGTCGAGGTTCGCCCGGAGCGCCGCGTCGCTCTCGGCATGCGTTGGCTCGTCAACTACTCGCGCGACCGCGGCGAGAAGACGATGCGCGAGCGGCTGGCAGCGGAGCTGGTCGACGCCGCGCAACTTCGCGGCAACGCCGTGAAGAAGAAGGACGACACGCACAAGATGGCCGACGCGAACAAGGCGTTCGCGCATTACCGCTGGTGATTCGATCTTTCTGAGCTCGGGCTTTCAACGGCAACAGGAGTCGCTCCAAGCAAGATGAAGAAGACGACATAGGATCGGGTTGCTCCCGCCGAAGTCGACGCGCCACAGGGCTCGTCGGTAAAGGCTGCTGTGAAGCACCCCGAACCCCTTTCAGCCGACATGGCGTTTCCCGAACAAGGGAGACCGAAGGCTGGAGGGGGTTTCGTCTATGTTCCGCACCCTTCGACCTCTAGCCGCGAAGAAGAAGCCATGGCCCGCGAATTCGCCCTCGAACGCACGCGCAACATCGGCATCATGGCGCACATCGATGCCGGCAAAACGACCGTCACCGAGCGCATCCTCTATTACACCGGCATCAACCACAAAATCGGCGAGGTGCACGAAGGCGCCGCGACGATGGATTGGATGGAGCAGGAGCAGGAGCGCGGCATCACGATCACCAGCGCTGCCACCAATTGCTTCTGGACTCCGCTGTTCGGGCCGAACGAGGCCAAGAAGCACCGCATCAACATCATCGACACGCCCGGTCACGTCGATTTCACGATCGAGGTCGAGCGCAGCCTGCGCGTGCTCGACGGCGCCGTGGCGGTGTTCGACGGTGGCAACGGCGTGGAGCCGCAGAGCGAGACGGTCTGGCGCCAAGCCGACAAATACAACGTTCCGCGCATCGCCTTCGTCAACAAGCTCGACAAGACCGGCGCTGATTTCCAGATGAATCTGGATTCGATGAAAGATCGCCTGGGCGTGACGCCCGTGCCGATGCAATGGCCCGTGGGTGAAGAAGAGAATCACCGCGGCATCGTCGATTTGATCCGGATGGAAGCCGCCATCTTCGACGACGATTCGCTGGGCGCGAAATACGCCTGGCAGCCGATTCCCGCCGAGTTGAAAGACAAGTGCGCGGAACTGCGCGAAGCCATGATCGAAGCGTGCGCCGACATGGACGACGCGATCATGGCCAAATTCTTGGACGGCCGCGCGGGCGATGTCACAAACGACGAGATCTATGCCGCGGTTCGTAAGGCGGTCGTCGCCTTCAAATTCGTGCCTGTGTTCTGCGGCTCTGCCTTCAAGAACAAGGGCGTGCAGATGCTGCTCGACGCGGTCGTGAACTTCTTGCCGTCGCCGCTCGACATTCCGCCGGTCAAGGGCCTCGATCCGAACAAAGACGGCAAAGTCCTCGAGCGCCCCGCGGACGACAAAGCGCCTTTTGCCGCGCTCGCGTTCAAGATCGCGAACGATCCATTCGTCGGTAACCTGACGTTCTTCCGGGTTTATTCAGGTGAGCTGTCGAGCGGTACCAGCGTGCTCAACTCCACGCGCGGCAAGCGCGAGCGCATCGGCCGTATTTTGCGCATGCACGCCAACAAGCGCGAAGAGCTCAAAGAGTGCCACTCGGGTAACATCTACGCGGCCGTCGGTCTGCGCGACACGCGCACCGGCGACACGCTGTGCGACGAAAAGGCGCCCATCGTCCTCGAGCGCATGGTCTTTCCGGAGCCCGTGATCTCGATCGCCATCGAGCCGAAAACTCAGGCCGATCTAGACAAGCTCGGCATCAGCCTCGGTAAGCTCGCCTACGAAGATCCGTCCTTTCGCACCTATACCAACGAAGAGACGGGCCAAACGATTATCGCCGGCATGGGCGAGCTGCACTTGGAGATCATCGTCGACCGCTTGAAGCGCGAGTTCAAGGTCGAGGCCAACGTCGGCAAGCCCGAGGTTTCGTACCGCGAGGCGATCAGCAAGAAGGCGACCGCCGAGGGTGAGTTCATTCGCCAGTCCGGCGGCCACGGCCAGTACGGTCACGTCAAAATCGAGATCGAGCCGGGCGAACGCGGCACGGGCTTCATCTTCGAAAACGGCATCATCGGCGGCATCATTCCGAAGGAGTTCATCCCCTCCATCGAGAAGGGCATCCGCGAGGCCATGGGTCGCGGTGTGCTCGCCGGTTTCCCGATCACGGACGTGAAGGCGCGCCTGTACGACGGCAGCTACCACGAGGTGGATTCCTCTGGCCCGGCCTTCGAGGTCGCCGCCTCGATGGCGTTCCAGGACGGCGCCAAGCGCGCGGGCCTCCACATTCTCGAGCCGGTGATGGCGGTAGAGGTCGTGGCCCCCGATTCGAATTTAGGTGACGTGATCGGCGATCTGAACTCGCGTCGCGGCAAAATTCAGGGCATGAGCCAGCGCGGCAAGAACACCCAGGTCGTCACGGCCGAAGTGCCGCTCGCCACCATGTTCGGTTACTCGACGGACCTGCGCAGCAAGACGCAAGGCCGCGCGACGTACACCATGCAGTTTTCGCACTACGAGCCGACCCCGGCAGCAGTGCAAGAAGAGATTGTCGCGAAAGTTCGCGGTACTAACTAAAGCGGAAAAGCAAGAGGAGCTCGGGACTGATGGCTAAGGAAAAGTTCGTACGAACGAAACCGCACGTGAACGTCGGCACGATCGGTCACATCGATCACGGCAAGACGACGCTGACGGCCGCGCTGGTGAAGGTTCAGTCGAAGAAGGGCCTGGCGAAGGAGATCAAGTACTCCGACATCGCGAAGGGCGGGATCGTTCGCGACGAGACGAAGACGGTGACGATCGCGGTGAGCCACGTGGAGTACGAGACGGTGAAGCGTCACTACGCGCACGTCGATTGCCCGGGCCACGCGGATTACATCAAGAACATGATCACTGGCGCGGCGCAGATGGACGGCGCGATCCTGGTGGTGAGCGCTTTGGACAGCGTGATGCCGCAGACTCGCGAGCACGTGCTGCTCGCTCGCCAGGTCGGTCTGACGAAGATCGTCGTTTTCTTGAACAAGTGCGATGCGGTCGAAGACAAAGAGATGCTGGAGCTCGTGGAGATGGAAGTCCGCGAGCTACTGAGCAAGTACAACTTCGACGGCGACAACGCGAAGGTGGTTCACGGCGCGGCGTTGCCTGCGCTGAACGGCGACGCGAAGTGGGAAGCGACGATCGGCAACTTGCTGGACGCGCTGGACACGGAGATCCCTGAGCCGCAACGCGAAGTGGACAAGCCGTTCTTGATGGCGGTGGAAGACGTGTTCTCGATCAAGGGCCGCGGCACGGTTGCGACGGGTCGCATCGAGCGCGGCAAGATCAAGATCAACGAAGAGGTCGAGATCATCGGCTTCGACAAGCTGACGAAGTCTGTCGTGACGGGCGTCGAGATGTTCCGGAAGCAGATGGAAGAAGGCCAAGCCGGCGACAACGTCGGCTGCCTGCTTCGCGGCATTGAAAAAGAGGGCATCGAGCGCGGCCAGGTGTTGGCCAAGCCGGGCTCGATCAAGCCGCACAAGAAGTTCACGGGCGAGGTCTACGTGCTGAAGAAGGAAGAGGGCGGGCGTCACACGCCGTTCTTCACCAACTATCGGCCGCAGTTCTACATCCGGACGACGGACGTGACCGGGTCGGTGATGCTGCCCGAGGGCGTCAAGATGGTGATGCCGGGCGACAACGTGACGGTAGAGGTCGAGCTGATCACGACCGTCGCGCTCGAAGAGCAGATGCGCTTCGCCATCCGCGAAGGTGGCAAGACCGTCGGCGCCGGCGTCGTCACCAAGATTATCGAGTGAGTATTTGCCAGCACTCGCCCGCACTCAACGGGGTGCGGGCGAGGCTAGCCAGAAAGACCTCGGTCTTCGGGAGCTCAGCTCCCGCCCCGCTGAAGTGAATTCAGCGGGGCCCCACCCTCAGGTTTCGGGGCCCCAACCCCAAAACGCTCGTCTCTGAGTTCTCTGAAGAAAGTCTCTATATGCCTGACACGACGAAGATTCGTATCCGCCTGAAGGCGTTCGATCACCAGCTCCTCGACAAGTCCACCACGGACATCGTCGAGACGGCCCGCCGCACCGGCGCACGGGTCGCCGGCCCGATCCCGCTGCCCACCTCGATCCGCAAGTATACGGTGCTCCGTGGACCGCACGTCGACAAGAAGTCGCGCGAGCAGTTCGAGGTGCGCACGCACAAGCGCTTGATCGACATCTTGGAGCCGACCCCCCAAACGCTCGACGCGTTGATGAAGCTGGATCTGTCCGCCGGCGTCGACGTCGAGATCAAGAGCTGAGGTAGACCATGCCAAAGATCGACGTTTTCAACCTCAAGCGCGAGAAAGTCGGCGACCTCGAGCTCGCTGACGAGGTCTTCGCCACCGAGGTCAAAGAGCACCTGTTTCACGAGGTGGTCGTGGCCCAACTCGCGTCACGCCGCGCTGGCACCAAAGCCGCCAAAGAGCGCTCCGCGGTGAGCGGTTCGTCCAAGAAGATCTACAAGCAGAAGGGCACGGGCCAAGCGCGTCACGGCTCGATCCGCGCGCCGATCTTCGTCGGTGGCGGCCGCGCTCACCCGCCGAAGCCGCAGGATTTCAGCTATCGCCCGCCGCGTCAGGTGCGCATCGGCGCGCTGCGCAGCGCGCTCAGCATGATCCTGAAAGAAGGCCGTCTGACCGTCGTCGACAGCATGGATCTCGGCGAGCCGAAGACTCAGAAGCTTGCTTCCGTGCTCGAGACGCTCAAAGCCGGGTACAAGAAGACGCTGGTCGTCGACGACAAGGGCAACGAAAATTTGCGCCTGTCGATCCGCAACATGGACGCGAACCAGTTCCTGCCGCCCGAAGGCGTGAACGTCTACGACCTGCTTCGTCACGACCACCTCGTCCTGTCCAAGGGCGCCGTGAAAGCCCTCGAAGCTCGCTGCCTGGAGCACAAATCATGAAGCCCGCTGACATCATCAAGCGGCCGATTGCTCTGACCGAAAAGGCTGCGCGCCTCAAGGAAGCCAATCAGGTCGTGTTCGAAGTCGCCATCGCGGCGAACAAGATCGAGATCAAGAGCGCCGTCGAAGCGCTGTTCTCCGTCAAGGTGACGGACGTGAACACGCTGGTTCAACGCGGCAAGGTGAAGCGCGTCGGCCGTGCCCTCGGCAAGCGCCCGAACTGGAAGAAAGCCGTCGTAACCCTGCGTGCAGGTGACGACATTCAATTCTTCGACGAGTCGAAGGAGTAACGAAGATGGGTATCCGAGCTTATAAGCCGACGTCCGCGGGCCGGCGCTTCTACACGGTCAGTGATTTCGCGGAGATCACGACCGACGCGCCGCTCAAGAAGCTGACCGAAGGCAAAGCCAACACCGGTGGCCGCAATCACTACGGGCGCATCACCTCGCGCTTCCGCGGCGGCGGTCACAAGCAGCGCTACCGCTTGGTCGATTTCAAGCGGGCGAAGATCGGCGTGCCGGCTCGCGTGGCGGAGATCGAATACGATCCCAACCGCACCGCGCGCATCGCGCTCTTGCACTACGCCGACGGCGAGAAGAACTACATCCTCGCGCCCGACGGCCTGAAGCAGGGCGACACCATCATCAGCAGCCGTAACGCGGACATTCGCCCGGGCAACTCACTGCCGCTCGGCGACATCCCGGCCGGCACGATGATCCACAACATCGAGATGCGGAAGGGCAAGGGCGGGCAACTCGTGCGCTCGGCCGGTTCCGCCGCTCAGCTCATGGCCAAAGACGGCACCTACGCGCAGATCAAACTGCCCAGCGGTGAGGTTCGCAAGATCCACGTGCTGTGCCGGGCGACCGTCGGGCAGGTGTCCAACCTCGAGCACCAAAACATCAGCTTGGGCAAAGCGGGCCGTGCTCGCTGGCTCGGGCGCCGTCCGCACAACCGCGGCGTGACGATGAACCCGGTTGACCATCCGATGGGTGGTGGTGAAGGCCGCACGAGCGGTGGTCGTCACCCCTGCTCGCCGTGGGGTCAGCTCTCCAAGGGTCTGAAGACGCGCAACAACAAGCGCACCGACGTGATGATCGTGAAGCATCGCAAGGCGAAGGGCTGAAAGAATGGCTCGCAGTATCAAAAAGGGACCGTTCATCGACGGCCATCTTCAAAAGAAGATCGAAGACGCTCAGGCCCAAAGCTCGAAGAAAGTGATCAAGACCTGGTCACGCCGTTCGACGATCGCTCCGGAAGCGGTGGGCCTCACCTTTGCGGTTCACAACGGCCGTAAGTTCGTGCCCGTGTTCGTCAGCGAAAACATGGTCGGTCACAAGCTCGGCGAGTTCGCGCCGACGCGGACCTTCCACGGCCACGCGGGCGACAAGAAGGGCAAGGGCGGCACGCCGACGGGCGCGAAGCCCTCGCAGGCACCAGCCGCTCGCAAGTAAAGCGCTCGAGGCCGAGCCCGGCCTTCAGCGACGAGTGCGACGCCACTTTCGAGTCGCGTCGCATTCGTCGTTCGTGCGCTTCGATTTTTGATGGTCACGCGCGTCGGCGCGGCGCGTCTCAGCCTTCGGCGTCGCGTCCGCGCCAAAGCTCTTGATCGGCTCAGTGCGTGCCGTTCGCGCCCCAGCCGCACCCCAACCAAGCGCGCCGCGTTAGCGACGCGAAGCCCTGGCAACCGCGCCGCCGACTACGTGGCCGGGCAAAGTCCGCGCAATCGCTCGCCGTCGGCTAAGGGAGAAATTCCCCTTCCCGGTAGTACAAGGCACGCGGGCGGAACAGTGGGCGGCCCTGAGCGCGGTGGTGGCGCGCAGCCCACGTGCCGCTCGAGTTCTGAGCTGAGCGTTCGCCCGTTGGGGGGGATGGGTTTTGAGCTAGCTGCGTTGGAGGTTCGGCTCCTTTGGGCCTCCACGTTGCGCAAGCGTTTCGGAGACGTGCGAAACACATCGACACAGAATGCGGCGCGGCTCTAAGCAGCGTCGCATTTCTGCTTTGTGGGTGCCGTCGCGCGCGGCGAAAGCGTGTGGCAGCCGAGTGCGGCCGGGGGAGTTTGGGGTAAGCTCCGAAAAAGCGTTCTACGGGGTGTGATCGATGACGGCAATTTTCTGGGTTCGGTTGGGGTTTTTGTGCATCTGCGCGGGAGCCTTCGCGCTGCTCGTGAAAAAGCACGAGCGGGTCACGCGCGCGCTGAAGCAGTTTTTTCTCGAGCCAACCAGCGCGGTGAACCTCGGGCTATTGCGGATAGCCGTCTTCTTCTTGTTGTTCGAGCGTTCGCTCACCAATCCCGCCAGCTGGTTTGCCTCGCTGTCGCCTGAATTCGTCACGCTGCCACGTGGCTGGCAATGGTTGAGCGAGGTTTACCCGTTGCTCTTGCGCGGAACGCACCCGCTCGAGCGGCTGTTCGTGCTCGCGAGCGCCCTGGCAACGCTCGGCTTATTCACGCGCTACACCACGGTTTTGGCGAGCGTGCTCGCGGTGTGGCTGCTCGGTATCCCGAATTTTTACTTCAAGATCGGCCATGATTCGCACGTGATGGCGCTAGCGGCGCTGATCCTCGCCTGTAGCCCGTGCGGTGACGGCGTGTCGATCGACGCGCTCCTGCAGCGCTATTACGGCGCGCCACGGCCTGCGCCGAGCGTTGCGTACACCGTGCCCATTCGTTTTTCGTGGCTCCTGCTCGGCACGAGCTACCTGTTCCCCGGCTTGTGGAAGCTGTGGGAGACGGGCGACTTGTGGCTCACCGGCGCGAAACTGCGCGTCGACCTGTTCTCGAAATGGGCGCAGCTTCCGGACTATGCGCCCGCGTTTCGCATCGATCATCATCCTCTCTGGCTGGCGATCCTCGGCACTCTGACGCTGGTCTTCGAGATCGGCTTCTCGTTCGCGCTCTTCACGCGCCAAAGCCGAGTCATCGCGGGCCTGGCTGCGGCGGGCTTTCATCTCGGCATCGGCCTGTCGATGGATATTTGGTTCGTGATTTGGTTTCCGCTGATCGTGCTCATCGATCTGCCGGAAGTGCTCACGGTTGCCCCGTTTTCTTGGATCGCGAGCCACATCACGCGCGGCTACACGGCGGTCAGCGAGCGCTTGGCCGAGCTGCTGCCGCGGCTTCGCTACGCCGATTCGACGCCGCGCGTGCCGCCTCCGCCCGCAGCGGCCACGGCCCTGGGTTCGCTGCTGCTGCTCGGTATGCTCATTGCGGGCTTCGCACCGATCGATTCCTGGCCGATCTCGATCTACCCACGGTTCTCCGACCGAACCTTGGCGCCGCCGCGGGTCAGCTCGAGCATCTCGTTCGTCGCCCAGTCGCCCCATGAAAAGCCGCGCGAACTCAAGATTCAGTTTCACCCCTTCTCCGACTCGGCCGGTGTGTTTCGCGTGGTGCGCTCGGCGATCGGCTTGAAACAACGAAACCGGAGCGCCTTCGACGAGTACATTGCGCTCATCACGCGCATCGTGCGCGAGAACAGTCCGCCTCTGCCAGCCGGGACTCGCCTTCTCATCTACACTTACGATTTCCGCGTCGACCCTGCGGAGCGAACGACCGAGCCACCGCGCCGCGCCTTGCTCGCCGAAACTCAACTCCGCTAGTCGATCGCCGAGCGCCATCGATCGCCCGTGCATTGCGCACCGAGCCGAGCTGCTCGAGCTGTTTTTTTTGATGGTCACGCGGCGGCGCGTGTCACGTCCCAGCCTTCGGCGGCGCGCTCTCGTTTTTTGCTCAAGGCTTCTTCACCAACGCTTCGAAGAAGCCGGCCTTGCTTTCGAGCGATACGAGCTCGTGGCTGGTCTTTCGGCACCAGGCCTGAATGTCCTCCGGAAATGCGCGATCGTCGGCCCGCACCGTCACGAGCTCTCCGGCGGACGCGGATCGGAGCGCCTTGGCGGTGAGCACAATCGGCAGCGGACAGGATTTTCCACGGGCATCGACCTCGGTCATGATCAGCATTTCTCCGCGAGCTTCATAGGAACAGCGTCAACTTGCCGGGCGCCGCGGTTTCGAGAAACTTCGCCACGCCGCAGAAGCTCAGGTTCGGATAATCGATCAACTCTTCCGGCTTCATGCCGAGCAGATCCATGCTCATCGTGCACACGTTGAGCTCGACCGAGAACTCGGCGCACAGATCGATCATTTCCTCGACCGAAGAGACGCCCTTCTTCTTCATGATGTGGCGGATCATCAGCGGGCCGCCGCCTGCCATGTTCATCTGCGACAGCGGTAGCTCTTTCACGCCCTTCGGCAGCATCCAACCGAACATGCGTTCGAGCAGCGTCTTTTTTACCTTGGCGTCTTTGCGCAACGCCGCGGTTGCCCAAAAGGTGAAAAACATCGAGACCTGCATGCCCATCGCCGCTGCGCCCGTCGCCAGCACGAAGGCGGCAATCAGCCGGTCGAGGCTGCCGCTGAAGACGATCAGCGAAAGCTTGTCTTCTTGGCCTGCGCCGGAGACTTTGCCGGAAAGCGCCTCGAGCAGCGCGGCTTGCTCGAGCGAGCGCCGCGTCAGCTCCTTGACCTCGCTCTCCAGCGCAATGAACTGTTCATGGTGGCGGAGATCGTCGAGTTCGAGACGCTCATTCATGGCTCACCTCGGTCCAAGGTTTCGGCGAGTTCGAGCATGAGCTGACTCAATCGCTCTTCAGGCACGAACAAGCGCAGTCCGACCATGATGTCGGCGGTCACTTCGCCGAGCGCCGCAGCACTGAGCAAGGTCGGCGAGAGGTTGCGCGCGAGCAACGCGCGATCGAGCACCGAGTCGACCAAGATCGGGCTCAGGTAGCCGAGCAGAATCTGACGGATCCGCTCGTACCCGGAGTCGAGCGTGCCGCGCTTTGGACCACCCAGCTGCGTGCGTAGCCGACTCTCGCTGTGCGCGACCTGCGGTTCGGCGTGGGCTCGCGCCTCGCGCCGCGCGTTCACCGGCTCGCTCGATGCTTCAGGGGTAGGACGGCGACGAAATGGGTCCATCGCGCTCATTCAAAATGTGAGGGTCGGCATGAGTGCCGCGCGGTCCGCGACCACGCCCAGGCCGTGAATGGCGGTGCCCGGCCGCAGCGCGACTTTGCCGCTCGTGTCTTTGGGTAGGTCGCGGCAATACTCTTCGAAACAGGACGAGCACACCTCGAGCAGCCCACCGAGATCGGTGAAATGATTGATGTAGGCGCTGAGCGGCTCGGAAAAACCGCGCGGCCGCAAATCGGAAGCACCACTTGGCGTGCCGAGTACGGCGGCCTCCAGCGACAGGAACACGAACACGCTCGTGCCGGTCGAGAGCGCCGCGAGCGCCACTCCGAACGCAAGCGCCGCCTTACGCCCGCCGTCATCGAGGCTAGCCGTGATCACGACGAGGAGGCTCTCCCTGGCGGCCATGCGCCTTGGAACGGCCGCGCGCGCCGCGGCATAACTAGCCCGCGATGCCGCCCCGAAACAATTGAGCGCGCGAGGAGTGCGCGCGCGGATGCGCCCGGAAACGAGCCTGACGGAGAATCGGTCAGGTGGCCGGCAGTGCGAAGCCTCGTGCGAGCCGTGGGTACACCGGGCGGAGACGGTTGCAGCTCGGGGGAGCCCCGTTCACCGCCCGCTCGGGAACGAACTGTTGGCGTGGCGCACTGAACGGGCGTAACCGCCGGCCAGCACGCACTGAAACTCCACTCAGGAAGCCGCGGCCGCTGGGGCATGAATCGTCTGCCCGAACGGCTTTATTCACGCCTGAGAGCTTGCGCTGCGGGAAGGGCTTTGCTAGTCAGGCGCTCCCCTTTGCGGAGCTCGCCCGGTCCCCGGGTTTTGGGTTCCGCCAGCCGTCCCAAGCGGCTCGCGGTGCGGCTTTCCGAAAGCTGCAAACGTCGTCGAAAACCGCGACCACTCGGAGGTGGTTGTTCAGGATAGCGGGTTTTCCGCTGTTCGCGGGGTCGACGGGTCTCACGAGGAAACTGTCGTCATGATAAGCAACGCCAAAGCCAATTTTCAGAGGATCAGTCCGCGTAAAGCGCGGATGATCGTGAATCTGATCCGCGGGCGAGACGCCTCCGACGCGCTGCAGCTTCTCGATTTCACGTTCAAGGCCGGAGCGCCGTTCGTGAAGAAGCTCATCGCCAGCGCCGTCGCGAATGCCCGCCTCAAGCGTCCCGATGTCGACGCTGATGCCTTGTTCATCAGCAAGGCTTCGGTCGACAAGGCCGGCAACCAGAATCTTCGCCGTTGGCGGCCACGCGCTCAAGGGCGTGCGACTCGCATCGCTAAAGGCGTCAGCCACATCCACATCGAACTGGACCAGCGCTGAGCGCCTCGCGCGCGCTCAGAAGCGGTAAGAACTAATGGGACAAAAAACTCATCCGTATGGCTTTCGCCTCGGCGTCATCAAGACGTGGACCAGCAAGTGGTACGAGGACAAGCACTACCAAACGTGGCTCCACGAAGACATCCGCATCAAGCGCGCGGTCAAGGAGTACCTGTACAACGCCAACGTCGCGAGCGTTGAGGTAGAGCGCGCTGCCAACAAGGCGAAGGTCATCGTCTACACCGCGCGCCCCGGCATGGTCATCGGCAAGGGTGGCAAGGGCATCGAGATCCTCAAGGTCGGCAATCTGGACACCGCCGGCAAGGGCGAGACCAAGTTCGCCGGCGTGCAGTCGTTCACCCAAAACGAGGTGTTCATCGACGTGCAAGAGGTCCGGAAGGCCGAGACCAACGCGCAGCTCGTCGCCGAGAACATCGCGACGCAGCTCGAGCGCCGCATCGCCTTCCGTCGCGCCATGAAGAAGGCGCTGCAGACCGCGATGAAGTTCGGGGCCAAGGGCGTGCGCATCCGCTGCGCGGGCCGCCTGGCAGGCGCCGAAATGGGTCGCGTCGAGACCTACCGTGAAGGCCGCGTGCCGCTGCACACCCTCCGGGCAGACGTCGACTTCGGCCTGGCCGAGGCGCGCACCACGTACGGCACCATCGGTGTCAAAGTCTGGATCTTCAAGGGCGAGGTGCTTCAGCGCAAAGCACGCCGCATCCCGGAGTGATGAGCGATGCTTCAACCTAAGCGCACCAAATTTCGGAAGCAGCAAAAGGGCAAGAACCGCGGCATCGCCTGGCGCGGCTCGGACGTGTCCTTCGGTGATTTCGGGCTGCAAGCCACCGAGCACAGCTTCGTCACCTCCCGCCAAATCGAAGCCTGCCGTATGGCCATTCAGCGCCACGTCAAGCGCGCGGGCAAGCTCTGGATTCGCGTGTTCCCGGACAAGCCGGTCACGAAGAAGCCGCTCGAAGTCCGCATGGGTAGCGGTAAGGGCGCCGTCGAAGGTTGGGTTTGCGTGGTCAAACCCGGCAAGGTGATGTTCGAGATCGCGGGCGTGCCCGAAGCGGATGCGCGTGAAGCCTTCCGTCTCGCTGGCTCGAAGCTGCCGCTCGCCGTGCGCGTGCTGCCGCGAGGTGATTTGTGATGAAGGCCAAAGACCTGCGTGAGCGCTCGACCGAAGATCTGGCCGAGCTCAAGGTAACGATGGAGAAGGATCTCTTCTCGCATCGCATGAAAAATGCGACCGATCAGCTCGGTGACACGAGCTTGCTCGGCAAGGCGCGCAAGGACATTGCGCGCGTCGAACTCATCCTGAGCGAGCGCCGCGTCGCAGCGAGCGCCGCTTCGGGCAAAGGAGCCAAGTCGTGAACGCCCCCGCAGACACCGGGCATCTGGTTTATCGCCGCAAGCTCATCGGTCGCGTCCGCAGCGACAAGATGAACAAGACGGTGGTCGTGGAAGTCGTGCGCTTCAAGCGCGAAGGCATCTACAAGAAGTACGTTCGAGTTCGTAAACGCTACAAGGCGCACGACGAAAAGAACGAGTTCAAGGTCGGTGACCGCGTCGAGATCGTCGAGAGCCGTCCGTTGTCACGCGAGAAGCGCTGGGCCGTCGCTCGCTTGGTCGAACGCAAAGATTCGGAGCTTGCCACATGATCCAGATGCAGAGCTTTCTGGACATCGCCGATAACTCCGGCGCCAAGCGCGTCCAATGCATCAAGGTCCTCGGCGGCTCGCGCCGCCGCTACGCCGCTTTGGGCGACGTGATCGTGGTCAGCATCAAAGAGGCGCTCCCCGGCAGCAAGGTGAAGAAGGGCGATACCGCACGCGCGGTCGTCGTCCGCACGCGCCGCGAGTACCGCCGCCAGGACGGCAGCTACATCAAGTTCGACGACAACAGCGCCGTCTTGATCAACACGCAGCAAGAGCCGGTCGGCACCCGCATCTTTGGCCCGGTCGCCCGCGAGCTGCGCGGTAAGAAATTCATGAAGATCATCTCGCTCGCGCCGGAGGTGCTGTGATGCAGCGCCTCACCGTCGGAGATCAGGTCGTCGTCATTCGCGGCAACGACAAGGGCAAGCGGGGCAAGGTCTCGAAGCTCACGGCTGACCGCGTGATCGTGGAAGGCGTCAACGTCGTCAAGCGCCACCTCAAGCAGACGCCGCAACGTCCGGGCGGAATCCTCGATGTCGAGGCTCCGATCGCGAAGAGCAACGTCATGCTCGTGGATCCCACCACCAACAAGCCCACTCGCGTCTCGGTGAAAATCGAGAACGACAAGAAAGTCCGCGTCGGTAAGAGCGGCACCGCCATCTTGGCGTCCAAGGAGAAGTGACGATGGCCGCCGAGACAACCGCGCCTCGCCTTCGCGAGAAGTACACCAAAGACGCCATCCCGGCGTTGATGAAGAAGTTCGGTTACACGAACCCGATGCAGGTGCCGCGCCTGAAGACGATCGTCGTCAACATGGGCGTGGGCGAAGCCGTCGCGAACCCGAAGCTGATCGACTCCGCAGTCGTCGAGATGACCGCCATCACCGGCCAGAAGCCGGTGGTCACGAAAGCGAAGAAGGCGATTGCGACCTTCAAGCTCCGTGAAGGGATGCCGATTGGCGTCAAGGTCACCCTGCGCCGCGAGCGCATGTGGGAGTTCTTCGATCGGCTCGTGACGCTCGGTTTGCCGCGCGTGCGCGACTTCCGCGGCACCAACCCCCGCGGCTTCGACGGCTCGGGCAACTACACGCTCGGCCTCAAAGAGCAGATCATCTTCCCCGAGATCGAGTTCGACAAGGTCGACAAGATCAAGGGCATGAACATCACTTTCGTTACCACTGCAGAGACCGACGAAGAAGCCAAAGAGCTGCTCGGAAGTCTCGGAATGCCGTTCAGGAGCTGATATGGCGCGCGCATCTCAATGGGCGAAGGCCAATCGGCCGCCCAAGTTCTCGACCCGAGCAGTGAACCGCTGCCGCGTTTGCGGCCGCGTTCGTGGTGTTTATCGCGATTTTTGCTTGTGCCGCTTGTGCATGCGGCAGCTAGCGCTCAAGGGCGAGCTGCCCGGAGTCACGAAAGCGAGCTGGTGAACCCATGATGACCGATCCGATCGCGGACTTGCTCTCGCGAATCCGAAACGCTTCGATGGCGCGCCACGAGCTGACTCGTGTTCCCGCCAACAAGCTCAAGAAGAACATCGCGCTCTTGCTGAAGGCCGAAGGCTATGTCGCCGACGTCCGTCAGGAAGAGTGGGGTCCGAAGAAGCACCAGACGCTGACCATCGTCCTGAAATACGGCGAAGATCGTACGTCTGCGTTTCAAGGGATCCGCCGGGTGTCGCGCCCGGGTCGCCGCGTCTACGTGCGCCACGATCAAATTCCGCGCGTGCTCAGCGGTCTTGGTATCTCCATCATCAGCACCTCGACTGGGCTGATGAGTGACAAGGAAGCGCGTCGCCGCAAAATCGGCGGCGAGCTCCTGTGTGAGGTGTGGTGATGGCTCAAGCAGAAGCATCGCAAACGCCTGGCGTGGTCCTGAAGAAGTCTCGCGTCGGCAAGCGTGCCGTCGCGATTCCGAAGGGGGTCACCGTCAACCAGAGCGGCCAAAAGCTCGACATTCAGGGGCCGAAGGGCAAGCTCTCGCTCGATTTGCCGGCGCAGGTTGCGGTGCGCAAAGACGGCGACTCCTGGCTCGTGGAGAGCAGCGCGGAGGGCCGCGACGCGGCCCGCCTGCAAGGGCTCAGCCGCGCGCTCCTCGCCAGCATGGTGAAAGGCGCTGCCGAAGGCTACGAGCGCTCGCTCGAGCTCGTCGGCACCGGTTACCGCGCAGAGGTCAAAGGCAAAGTCGTGACTTTGCAGCTCGGCTTCTCGCACCCGACCTCGATTGAGCTGCCGGCGTCGATCACGGGCACGGTTCCGCCCGATTCGAAGGGCACGATGCTCGTGCTGAACTCGGCCGACAAAGCCGCGCTCGGACAAATGGCCGCGACGATTCGCGGGCTGCGTCCCCCCGAGCCGTACGGCGGCAAGGGCGTGCGTTATCGCGGTGAAAACATCCGCCGCAAAGCGGGCAAAGCCGCCAAGGGCAAGGCTAAGTAAGCATGGCAACACAACTGACAGGCCGAGAACGTCGACGCTTCCGCATTCGGAAGAAGATCAGCGGCAGCAGCGAGCGCCCGCGGCTCAGCGTTTACCGCACGGCGACGCACATCTACGCGCAGGTCGTGGTCGACTCGGATGGGCGTACGCTCGCCGCAGCCTCCACCCTCTCGCGGGATCTCAAGACCACGCTCGGCGAAGACACCAAGACCGACGCCGCCAAAAAGGTCGGCGCGCTCATCGCCAAGATTTGTCTCGAGAAGAAGATCGACAAGGTCGTGTTCGACCGCAACGGATACCTCTATCACGGCCGCGTGAAGGCACTTGCCGAAGCCGCGCGCGAGGCGGGGCTCAAGTTCTGAGCCCCAGAGGAATGACTCATGGCGTTCGATAACAACATTGACGACGAGAAGCTCAAAGAGCGCGTCATCCACATCAACCGCGTTGCCAAAGTGGTGAAGGGTGGCCGTCGCTTCAGCTTTTCGGCGCTCGTAGTCGTGGGCGACGAAGCCGGTCACGTGGGCGTTGGCTTGGGCAAAGCCAACGAGGTGCCGGAAGCGATTCGCAAAGGCAACGATCAGGCGCGCAAGAACCTGTTCAAGGTGCCGATGATCGGCTCCACCGTACCGCACGACGTAACGGGCCATTTCGGCGCGGGCCGCGTGCTGCTCCGGCCGGCCTCGCCGGGTACCGGCGTTATCGCGGGCGGCGCGGTGCGCGCGGTCGTCGAATCCGCGGGCATTCAGGACATCCTGAGCAAGTGCCTCGGCTCGACCAACAAATACAACGTCGTGCACGCGACCGTCGCGGCGCTCCAGGGTCTGCGTGGTCCGGAAGTCGTCGCCAAATCGCGCGGTAAAGAGCTCGACGAAATCGCGAGTGATTACCCGGTGTCTGCGGTGTCGGTGCAGGCGAGCGGTGGTTCATCGATCGTTTCCGGCAACGGCGGAGGGCCCACCTCGTGAGTAGCAAGCTCGAAGTCGTGCAGACCGGTAGCGTGATCGGTCGTCCGCACACGACCCGCCGCATCGTCGACGGGCTCGGCCTGCGTGGTCCGGGTTCCAAGGTCGTGGTGGAGAACACCCCGTCCTTCCGTGGCATGATCAAGAAAGTGCTGCACCTCGTGCAGGTTCAGGAGAAGAAGTCATGAGCGCGGTCGTTCTATCGCACCTTGCCGCTCCCGAAGGTGCTCGCCACCTCGAGAAGCGTTTTGGTCGCGGCGTCGGCTCGGGTCTCGGTAAGACCTGCGGCCGTGGTCAAAAGGGCCAGAAGGCTCGCCAGGGTGGCAACATCGGCAAGCTCCACTTCCAAGGTGGGCAGACGCCAATCCAGCGTCGTTTGCCGAAGCGCGGCTTCCGCGTTCCGTTTCCGGTCACCGTCGTCGGTGTCAACGTGGGTGATTTGCAGGAGTTTGCGGCGGGCACGGAAGTGACCGAAGCGGCGCTCCGCGAAGCGCGCCTGGTGCAGGGGCGCCGCGTGCAGATCAAAGTTCTCGGTGACGGTGAATTCACCAAGAAGCTCACGATTCACGCTCACGGCTTCAGCAAGTCCGCGCTCGAGAAGATCGAAGCCGCGGGCGGCAAAGCAGTCGTCGTGCCCGTCGTGAAGCCAAAAGACGTCGTCGCGGGCTGAGCTTCGCTTTCCGAGCTCGCTCATGGCCGCCTTTCAAGGTTTCTCGAACATCGGTAAGGTGCCGGAGCTCCGGCGCCGCATCGCGTTCACGCTGGTCGTGCTGGCGATTTATCGCCTGGGCGTGTTCGTCACGATCCCGGGCGTCGATCGTACGGTGATGCAGAACATCGTGAAGGGCCAGGGCGGCTTGCTCGGCCTGTTCAATTTGTTCTCGGGTGGCGCGCTCGCCAACCTGTCGATCTTGGCGCTCGGCATCATGCCGTACGTCTCGGCGAGCATCATCATGCAGCTCGCCGGTCTCATCAGTAAGCAGGTCGAGGAGCTCCGCAAGGAGGGCGAAGCTGGGCGTCGCAAGCTCGAGCAGTACACGCGCTACGGCGCGATCGCGCTCAGCATTCTGCAGTCGGCGGGCGTCGCGCTCTCACTCGAGCACATGAACAACTCCGACATCGGCGGTGGCCGGTTCGGAGACGTCGTGGTCAACGCCGGTTGGGGTTTCCGGCTGATGACGATCATCACGCTGACCACCGGCTCCGGCTTGCTCATGTGGCTCGGCGAGCAGGCGACCGAGCGCGGCATCGGCAACGGCGTGTCGATGATCATCCTCGCCAGCATCGTGAGCGGCATCCCGAAGGGGATTCAGAACTATTACGCGAGTCACACGGGTGATCTTCAGCCGCTGACCATCGCCGTGCTGCTCGGCGTGCTGCTCGTCAGCATCGCCACTGTCGTGTTCTTCGAGCGCGCGCAACGCGAGATCCCGATTCAGTATTCGCGTCGGCAAGTCGGCCGGCGCGTGTACGGCGGACAGACCGCGCATTTGCCGCTCAAAGTGAACATGGCGAGCATGATCCCGCCGATCTTCGCTTCCAGCTTGTTGATGTTCCCGGCCACCTTGGCAAGCTTCAACATCCCGGGCATGAGCACGTTCAGCTCGCTGCTCAACCGCGGTGATTGGCTGTTTCAGACGTTGTTCGCCGCACTCTCGATCTTCTTCTCCTTCTTCTACACCGCCGTCACGTTTCAACCGATTGACGTCGCCGATAACCTGAAGAAGCAGCAAGCCAACATCCCCGGTATTCGTCCCGGTCGACAGACGGCGGAATACATCGACCGCGTGCTCACGCGGCTCACCGTGGCTGGCGCGGTTTATGTTGCGACCATCTGCGTCGTGCCGTCGGTGATCGCTACGTCGTTCAACGTGCCGTTTCAGTTCGGTGGCACGAGCTTGATCATCGTCGTCGGCGTCGCGCTCGAGACCGTGAACCAGATCGAGGCTCACTTGATTACGCGCAGCTACGAGGGCCTGACCGGTCCTCGAGTGACGCGGCTCAGCGGGCGGAGGCCGGCATGAGGCTCATCCTGCTCGGTGCTCCGGCGAGCGGCAAAGGCACCCAGGCAGCCGTGCTGTGCGAGAAATTCGGGATCCCGAAAATTTCGACCGGCGACATGCTGCGCGCGGCCGTGGCTGCCGGGACCGAGCTCGGGAAGCAGGCCGACCGAATCATGAAAGCCGGCCAGCTGGTGCCGGATTCGGTGGTGATCGGCCTGGTGAAGGAGCGCGTCTCCCAGCCGGATTGCCAAAAAGGCTTTATTCTCGATGGTTTCCCGCGGACGGTCCCGCAGGCTGACGCGCTCGCCAGCCTGCTCGAGGGCCTCGGGACGCCTTTAGACAAAGTGGTGCAAATCGATGTTTCTAGAGACCTTTTGGAAGAGCGAGCCACGCTGCGCCGCACGGACAAACGGACTGGACACATCTACCACTTAAAGTATAGTCCCCCGCCCTCGGACGCCGTGCTCGAACACCGGGCCGACGACCAACCGGAAACCGTCAAAAAGCGTCTCGATCAATACGACGCGATGACCGCGGCGCTCTTGCCGCATTACGAAAAACTCGGGCTGCTTCGCCGAGTCGACGGGGTCGGATCTCCCACGGAGATCACCACCCGCATTCTCGCAGCGCTCGAACACTGAACTCTGTAACAGAAGAAGGAGGCGACGAACGAAAGACGATTCGACTAGAGCAGGTGTCATCGACGAGGTTTTACCGAGCGCATTGTTTCGGGTGACTCTCGAAGATGGTCGCACCGTTCGCGCGGGCATCGCCCCTAGTCTTCGTCACGCGGTCGTACGACTCATCAGCGGCTCCAAAGTGGCAGTGAAACTGTCCAAGCTCGACCCCGGCCGCGGTCAAATCATCAAGAAGCTAACGTAGACACGACAGATTCGATTGAAGGCAGGACATCATGAAGGTGCGACCGAGTGTGAAAAAGATCTGCGACAAGTGCAAAGTCGTGAAGCGCCGCGGAGTCCTGCGCGTGATTTGCAATAACCCTCGCCACAAGCAGCGTCAGGGCTGAGAAGGAATCGTCATGGCGCGCATTGCTGGTATCGATCTCCCCCGCCGTAAGGCCATCGTTTACGCCCTGCCGTACATCTACGGCATCGGTGACGCGACCGCTCGCAAGCTGTGCAAGCTCGCGAAGGTGCCCGAAGACCGCAAGGTCGACGAGCTCTCCGAAGCCGACGTGAAGAACATTCGCGACGCGATCGACGCGAACATCAAGGTCGAAGGCGACGCCCGGCGCGAAGTGCAGCAGAACATCAAGCGCTTGATGGATCTCGGCTCGTACCGCGGTCTTCGTCACCGCAAGGGCCTGCCCGTCAACGGGCAACGCACTCGCACCAACGCGCGCACTCGCAAGGGTCCGCGCAAGAGCTTGGCGCGTCGCTCCTAAAGCGGCTCCGCACTTAAGGTATTGCCATGGCAACCCCCAAAGCCCGCGTTCAGAAAAAAGTAGTCAAGAAGAACGTCTTCGCTGGCATCTGCCACATTCAGTCGACGTTCAACAACACGATCGTGACCATCACGGACGTGAACGGTGCGGCGATCTCCTGGGCTAGCGCGGGTTCGCGCGGCTTCAAGGGTTCGCGCAAGAGCACGCCGTTCGCGGCGCAGCTCGCGGCCGAAGAAGCCGGTCGCCGCGCGATGGAGCACGGCGTTCGTTCGGTGGCCGTGTTCGTGAAGGGTCCTGGAGCGGGTCGCGAGAGCGCCCTCCGCGCTTTGCAGCAAGTGGGCTTCAAAGTGACTTTGATTCGTGACGTTACGCCGATCCCGCACAACGGTTGTCGGCCCCCCAAGCGTCGTCGCGTGTGACGGAGAGAATATGGCGCGTTATCTAGGTGCTGTTTGTAAGTTGTGCCGTCGCGAAGGCGGGAAACTCTATTTGAAGGGCGAGCGCTGCTTCACTGAAAAGTGCGCGGTGACCCGTCGTCCTTACCCGCCCGGCCAGCATGGCCAGGCACGCATCAAGCTGAGCGAGTACGGCCTCCGTCTGCGTGAAAAGCAGAAGATGCGCCGCATCTACGGTCTGCTCGAGATGCAGTTCGCCGGCTACTACGTGCAGGCGACCCACCTCAAGGGCCGCACCGGTGAAGAGATGCTCGGCCTCATCGAGCGACGTCTCGACAACGTCGTGCTCCGAATCGGGTTCGCCTCGAGCCGCGCCCAGGGCCGCCAGCTCGTCCGGCACAACCACGTGCTCGTCAACGGCAAGCGCGTCAACATCCCGAGCTTCCGCGTGAAGCCGAACGACAAGATCGAAATCAGCGAGTCGAGCCGGAAGATCGGCTACATCGCCGCTGCGCTCGCCGCCGCAGACAACCGTCAGCGTCCGAGTTGGATCGAGGTCGACAAGGGCAACTTTGCCGGCACCTTCAAGTCGATGCCGGTGCGCGACGAGCTCAACGAGCCGAGCGTTCGCGAGCAGTACGTCGTCGAATATTATTCTCGCTGAGTACGGCGCGCCTGAGCCTCGCGCTCGGGCGCTCCCTCAATCAAGATTTCCAGCGAAGGCACCTCAGCCTTCGCGAACGCGGGCTGACCGCGGAGCAAACAGTGGGAGTTGGTTCCTCTCTTGCTCGTGACGGTCGCGCGAAACCCCAAAAAAGGAGCAGCTCGAAATGGTTACACAAATGATGAGCCGGAATTGGCGTGACTTGATCCGCCCCAAGGCGATCACGCTCGATCCCGAGTCGAATTCAGAGTCCTACGGCAAGTTCACCTGCGAGCCGCTCGAACGGGGTTTCGGTATCACGATCGGCAACTCGCTGCGTCGCGTGCTGCTCGCGTCGCTGCAGGGCGCTGCGATCACCGCCGTTCGTCTCGAGACCGCGCTGCACGAGTTCACCACCATCCCGGACGTGGTCGAGGACGTGACGGACATCATCCTCAATCTCAAAGAGGTGGTGTTCAAGGTCGATTCGCCGAAGACGTTCACCGTGCGCCTCGAGAAAGAGGGCGCGGGTCCGATTCTCGCGAGCGACATCAAGACGGTCGATGGTCTCACCATCCTGAACCCGAACCACCAGATCGCGACGCTCGACAAGAAGGGTCCGTTCTCGGTCGAGCTGACCGTGGCCTGTGGTCGCGGCTACGTCTCGGCGGAGCGCAACAAGAGCCCAACGATGCCGCTCGGGACGATCCCGATCGATGCCCTGTTCAGCCCGATTCGCAAGGTGAACTACACCGTGCAGAACGCGCGCGTCGGCCAGGTTACCGACTACGACAAGCTCGTGCTCGAGGTTTGGACCAACGGCGCGGTGCGCCCGGTCGACGCCGTGGCCTTCGCCGCCAAGATCCTGAAAGAGCAGCTCTCGATCTGGATCAACTTCGAAGAATCGGAAGAGACCTCGTATCAGGTCACCGGCAGCGACGAAGAGCCGCTGAACGAGAACCTGTTCCGCTCCGTCGACGAGCTCGAGCTGTCGGTGCGTTCGGCGAACTGCCTGCAGAACGCCAATATTACGCTGATCGGCGAGCTCGTGCAGAAGACCGAGCAGGACATGCTGAAGACCAAGAACTTCGGCCGCAAGTCGCTGAAAGAGATCAAAGAGATCCTTTCGACGATGGGTCTCGGCCTCGGTATGAAGTTCGACAACTGGCCCGCAATGGTCGATCGCTGGAAGCAGCAGCAGTCGGCCTCGTGAAAGTAGAAGTCCGATGAGGCACGGAAAATCAGGCCGGCAATTTGGCCGCAACACCAGTCACCGCCGCGCCATGTTGCGCGCGTTGACGGCAAATCTCGTCGCGCACGAGCGCATCGAGACCACCGACGCCAAGGCCAAGGAGCTCAGGCGAGTGGCGGAGCGTCTCATCACGCGCGCCATCCGTCTCGGACCCGCCGCCTACACGCCGCAAGCCGAGCTGAGCATCGCCGACCGCGCACGCCGTCACGCCGCTCAGCAGCAAGTGGGCAGCTACTTGCGTCGCTTCCAGGTGACACAAGACGGCGGCGAGAGCACCAAGGTCGATCTGATCGAAAAGGTGTTCGTCGATCTCGCCAAGCGCTTCAAGAGCCGCCCCGGTGGCTACACGCGCATCATCAAGCTGGGTCGCCGCCGTGGCGACAACGCGCCGATGAGCGTGATCGAGTTCGTCGACAAGGGCGAGCCGCGCGAAGCAGCCGCGCCGAAAGCGGACGCGGCCAAGGCGCCAAAGGCCAAAAAAGCCGAGAAGGCCGAAGCCAGCGCCGAGAAGAAGAAACCGGCCAAAGCAGCCGCCGCGGGCTGAGCGTTCGCGGGAGCGCTCGGCGCCCCGTGAATCGCTAAGTTTTCGGTTCGCTCGTCTCGGAGCTCGCTTCGCCAATCGGCGGGGCGGGCTCTTCGACTTTTGTGGTCGGGGAAACGGTGGGGCTGTCCGCCTCGGTGCGCTCGGCGCCCGCGGCTTCCGTCGTGGCACGGGTCATCATCGCGGGCTCTCCGGTTGCTACTTCCGGCGCCTGGCGGCGCAAGAGGACGAACAGAATGCCGACGAGAGCGCTCAGGCCAATCGCGCCGGCGCCAAGATAGCGGTACGAATCGTTGCTCTTTGCCGGGCCGTGCTCGAACCGAGCAAGCTCGCTGCGTGCACGCCCGTTGCTCGGATCCACCTCCAGCGCGCGTGTCAGCAGGGTGCGGTCCGCAATGCCCGTCATTGCGAGCGACTCCGCTTCCAGCGTCAGGCGCAGGCTGGTGGCGGTCTTCTCGACGTCGCTGCCTTTGCCCAAGCGCTCGGCTCGGCGCAATGCGGAGAGCGCGTTCGGTGCATTCTTGGCGGCGGTTTTCTGCGCGTATTCCAGATAGGCCGCCGCGAGCTCGCCCGGCCGTTGATAGTCCGGACTGCGCGTCAGCACTTGGTCGAAGGCCTTGCGCATCGCCTCGAGATCGCCCTTTTCACGCGCCGCGACGCCGGCTTCGAACAGCTTCGACACCTCGGCGGAGCGCAGCCGATCGAATTCGGCGAACAGCTCGCGGGCCGTCCTCTCCCAATTCCAATCGCGCGGCGGCTTCTTGCCGACCACGGTCTCGTAGGTGTCGCGGAGCTGCCACGCGCCGACCTCACCCAGCATTGCGATCGCTTGCCGCGAGGCTTCGCGCACCTGAGCGCGCTCGCTGTTGGCGAACGACACCACGATGCGCCCGGCATCCGGATCGCGCACTCGCCCGTACGCCCGCAGGACATCCGAGAGCACCTGCAGGTCGTTGGTCTGCACGGCCTCACTCGGGATGCCCTTGCCCAGCGCATCGAGCTCACGATTCGCCCATTTGGCGATTTTCTCCGCCGGATGCCGCTTGGCCTCGATCAGCGCCGGCACCGCGCGTTCGCCCAGCGCCTCGAGCTGCAGCTGCGTGTCCACGCGCAAGAATTCGCCGTATCTCACGTAGATGTCGATCAAGCCGCGCACGGCCTCCACCGTGCCGATCTGCGCGAGCATGCGGCTCTCTGCCAGGACCTGCGTCAGGCTGCACCACAGCTTGGAGCGGGGCTCGGCGTGTTCGCCTGCCATTTGCAAGTAGTCGGGGGTTTTGACCTTGCCGTGTTTGCCGTCCGCGGCATCCTCGTCGCGCGCGTCGTCGCGAGCTTTCTTTCTGATCTTGAGCAAGAGCTGCTTCAAGTCGTCGTGGTTCGTGCTCTCGGCCGTGGACGCGAGGCGAAAGCGAAGCGCGGGCACGAGCTTCGCGTCGACCTCGAGCGCTTCACGGCGCGCAGCCTCGCGCTCGGCGTCGTCCTCCGAGCACAACTTGCCGAGCCGCGCGTCGAGCTCTTCCAGATCCTCCGGCGCAGGGCGGGCCACTTCCACGCTCGGAATGGCGGGCAACTCGGGCAAGCGACCGGCGAGCTGATTGGCGGCCTCGGCGGCGGCACTCGTCGCTGCCCACGGTGGCGTGCAGAGCAGCGCGGCGCAGAGCGTCAAGCGACGCAGAAAGCTGCAGGGAGAGCGCCGCAACACGCCTCGATCGGCCTCAATCGGTGATGCGAAAATCGGGAAAATCTCCGGTGAAGCTGCGCCAGCGGGTATCGACACGATCGACACGCGCGGCGCTGGGCCCTTTTTGCGCCCAACCGTAGAGCTCGCGGATCGCAATCTCCTCACCCTCGGCGACGATCTCGACCGAGCCGTCCGAACGGTTCTTCACCCAGCCGGTGAGACCGAGGCGGCGTGCCTCGCGTTGGGTCGAAGCGCGAAAATACACGCCTTGAACTCGACCGCGCACCATCAACTGAAGCTGCTTCAAGGCCATCTTCGTCCTGCCGCATGTGGAACCGCAGGGTCCCGGGCGGAGCCTCGCACAGTTTAGCCGAGAGCAATCTGGCGGGGGGCGAAAGTCGTCAGTAATGCCCGCTCCGGCCGCGAATCTACTTCACTTTTGGGTTGGTGGTGGGCCTCCGCGGGGCCGCCCGGCCGCTTCAGGCTCCGCCCGGAGCCGGGACGATTCGGTAGATCTGGGCGGGTGTTCGTGATTCGATCGCAGCGTGACCTCCGGGAGCGAGACTCTGCAAAACGCCCCCGACGGCAGGCCGCTCGACCCGCTCGAGGCGCTCCGCCACGAGCGGCGTGTCTCCGCCGCGCTGCGCGAGGTAGGGGTCGCGCTCGGCACCACCTTCGACCTCGATGACCTGCTCGAGCTCATCCTGGCCAAGTTGACCGAGTTGGTCGAGGCCGATCGAGCCACATTGTATTTGCTCGACGAGGGGAAAAAGGAGCTCGTGAGCCGGCTCGTGGTCGGCGACAAAGTGCGCTCGATTCGGATGAAGCTCGGCCACGGCATCGCCGGCATCGTCGCCAAGACCGGGAAATCCATCCGCATCCGCGACGCCTACAACGATCCGCAGTTCGAGCGCGATTGGGACGTGCTCACCGGTTACCGCACGAAGAGCATGCTGGCAGCGCCGCTGAAGAACCACCTCGGGCGCACGATTGGCGTGATCCAGGTCCTGAACAAACAAGACGGACACGAGTTCACGAGCGAGGACGAGGCCATTCTTTCCGCGCTCAGCACGCAGGCCGCCGTCGCCATCGACAACTCGCGCTTGTTCTTGTCGCTGATCCAAAAAAACAAGCAGCTGCTCGACACCACCGAGCAGCTCGAGCGAAAGCTCCAGGACCTCTCGTTGCTGCTCGAGCTGGAACGGCGCACCGCACGCGCGACGACGCTCGAGGAACTGGCGAGCGCAGTGCTCGGCCAGTGCGCACAAGCTTGCGAAGCGCGCGGCGCCGGGCTCCTGCTCTCCGAAGAAGAGTCCGGCGACTTGGTGGAATACGCGTTCGATACCAAAAATCCCGAGTCGCTCCAGCGCATCGGGGTGAAATCCCGAGAGGGTTTTTTGGGCGCGAGCATGGCACAGGCCGACATTTTATCGATCGATCAAGCCGACACGGATCCGCGTTGGAATGCCAACGTGGAGGGCACGTTCGGCTTCGCGGTGACCTCCGTGCTCGCGGTGCCGCTCGACGGAGAGAGCGCACCGCTCGGCGCGATCGGCCTATTTTCGCACGAGGGCAGCGGTAGCTTCGACGACGCGGACGTGTCGTTGATGCGGCTCGTGAGCGCGAACGTATCGACCGCGGTGCGGCTGTTCAACGCCAATCGCAGCCGTGAGCGCAGCGAACGGCTCACGTCGATCGGTCGGCTCCTGTCGCAGGTAATCCACGACTTCAAGACGCCGATGACCGTGATCAGCGGCTACACGCAGCTCATGGCCGACGCCGACGATCGCCGGACGCGGCACGAGTACTCCGAAGAAATCCTGAAGCAGTTCGACGTGCTGACCGCGATGCAGCGCGAAGTGCTGGAGTTTGCCCGCGGCGAGCGCACCGTTTTCGTGCGTAAAGTCTACCTGAACAAGTTCTTCGCCGACGTGCGGCGCCAGCTCGCGCTCGAGGTCAGCGGCTTACCGATCGAGCTGTCGTTCCAAGTGGATACGAAGTTGGTCGCGCGCTTCGACGAGGGGCGTCTGGCGCGCGTCGTGCACAATTTGGCGCGCAATGCCATCGAGGCCATGGGCGAGGCTGGCGGCGTGTTGACGATTGGCGCGCGCCTCGACGGCGCGGATTTGTTGATTTTCGTCGAGGACACCGGGCCCGGCATTCCGAAGGCGATTGAAGGGCAACTGTTTCAATCCTTCGTGACCATGGGCAAAGCGGGCGGTACCGGGCTGGGCCTGGCGATCGTGAAGAAGATCGTCGACGAGCATCGCGGCACCGTCTCGGTCACGTCGTCGAGCGCCGGCGCCAGGTTCGAAATTCGCCTGCCGCAGGGCGGAAATGAGGACGGCGCTGCGGCGGCGAAGAAGGCGAGCGGCACGCGCAAATCGGGCAGACCGGCGAAGGGCAGCCACGTGAAGAGCCCGGCGCGATGAGCGCTCGCTCGGCGCGCTTGCCGCTCCTGCCTAGCGCGAAAAGACCGCTCGAAAACTGCGGATATTGTCCGAAATTGTGCCGCAGCACCTGTCCCGTCTCGAACGTCGAGGCGCGCGAGGCCTTGATCCCGTGGGGGAAAATGTCGTCCGCCTGGTTGGTCGCTCGCGGCGATCTCGAAGGCGATCGCGACACTGCAGCGACGAGCTGGGGCTGCACCGGCTGTCACGCCTGCACGTCGTTTTGCGAGCACGCAAACCCGGTGGCCGATACCTTGTACGCGGCGCGCGCCGTTTATCGCGACGCGGGCACGGCGCCGATCGCGGTCGTGGAGAGCGAGCGCCGGCACGGGCTGCGCGTCGCTGAAGCGGGCAACGTGCTCGCCGAGCTCGCGCGTCGCGACGGCGTTCGCGCGGACGCACCGACCGCGCTCTTGATTGGCTGCGCTTATCTGCGCAAGGCCCGGCCAGAAGCGCGCGCCATCGTTCGTTCCGTGCTGGAGCTCACGGGCTCGCTGCGACTCATCCCGGGCTGTTGTGGCGCTCCGCTGCTGCACGCGGGCGACCGCGCGGGCTTCGAGGCCGCACAGGCCCGAGTCTTGGAAGCGGCGCGCGGGGCGAAGACCTTAGTCGTCGGCGATCCGGGCTGCGCGCTGGTGTTGGCGGAGGGGAAACCGTTGCCGTTCGTGCAGCTTGCTGCAATCCATGGAGCAAGGCTCGGGAAAATCCCTGGTTTCGGCGAGCACGAGCCGGTGCGCTTTCATGACCCCTGCGCGCTCGGCCGCGGCCTCTCGCAATACGACGCGCCGCGACTCGTGCTCGAAAGAGCGCTGGGCCGCCCAGCGGACGAGTTCGAGGCGCGCTGCGCGGGAGCCGAATGCTCCGGTGGCGGCGCGCTCCTGCCCATCGCGATGCCCGAGACCTCGGCGCGCATTGCGGACGGCAGGTTGGCCGAGCACCGGCGGCTCGGCGGCGGCGTGCTGGTCACCGCGTGCGCGTCCAGCCTGCGGAGGTTCCGCGCGCAGGGCGAGCGCGCGATCGACATCGCGACGATCGTGGAGCAAAGTCTCGGCCTGCCTCCATGAGCGGCGCTCTGCCTGATACCCCAAGGGGTGACGGTCGGGTCACGAAACGAACCGTGGCCACGCGCGTGCTCGGGTCTTACGCGCTGATCATGATCGCTTTTGCGCTCGTGGCGGGTTGGAGCGTGCTTGCCCAGCGCAACGCGGCGCGCGAAGCCCGTTTGATGCGCAGCGGCTATTTCCCGCTCGCCCTGTCAGTGCGGGATTTGGTGGCCAAGCAGGACACTTGGAACACCCAGCTCAATCACATCACCGCCGCGCGTAACCCCGCGGATATCCGGATTTGGTTCGATCTGGCGCTGCACATCGGCCGTCCGCGCATGTTCGGTGAGGTGCGCGCCGCGATCGCGCGCGCCTTCGCCGCGTCGAGCGACGCGAACGCGCGGAGAGTCGGCCAGAATCTGCTGCAACAGACGAGCGCGATCGAAAGTTTTCTGTCCGGCGACGCGGAACGCCTGAATCGGCTGTTCGAGGCGCTCGATCGCCGCGACGATGCCACGGCCGAAGCGCTGCGCGACGAACTGGTCGCGCGCGGATCGCAGGGCTCCAAGCGACTGAATCAGCTTGAGCAGAGCGCGCTGCACAACGTGGACGTGCTGCTCGACAGCGCGCACGAGCGGGAAATTCTGGCCATTCGACTGCTGATCTTTCTCGCCGCGCTGACGCTGCTCGTCGGGGTGGCGATGGCGCTCTATGCGCGGCGCGTGCTGCGCCCGCTCGCGCTCGTGACCGAGCGCGCCAAGGCCGTGGCGAGCGGCGACTTGAAACCGCGCGAGGCGGTCGCATCCAACGACGAAATCGGCGAATTTGCCGCAACTTTCGAGGGCATGGTCTCGGCGATCGCGCGCGCCAACGAAGAGCTATTGGCGACTGAACGCTTGGCGACGATCGGCAAGATGGCCGCCCACGTGACGCACGAAATCCGCAATCCACTATCGTCGATCGCGCTGAACGTCGAGCTGCTGGAAGACGATTTGGCGCAGGCCAGCGAGGAATCGCGCGATCTCTTGCGCGCGATCCGCAAGGAAGTGGAGCGCCTGACCGAACTCAGCGGCCAATACCTGTCGTTCGCGCGCCGCGGCCCGCAGCGCCTCGAGGTGGAAGATTTACGCGAGGTGGTCGGCGAGGCGGCCGAGTTCATGCGCCGAGAAATCGAACAGCAAGGCGTATCGCTGGAGGTCAAAAGCGCGGAGCAGCCCGTCCCCGCGACGATCGACGAAGCGCAGATCAAGCAGGCTTTGTACAACTTGATGCGCAACGCCCGAGAAGCCATGCCGAGCGGTGGGCGTGTGACGGTGTCGGTCGGCCCCGGCACCGGCGGCGGCTCCGACGTCGTGGTCGAAGACGAGGGCGTCGGTTTGGACGAGGCCACGCGCGCTCGGCTGTTCGAGCCATTTTTCACGACCAAGAGCAATGGTACAGGGCTCGGCTTGGCCATCACGCGGCAGATCATCGAGGCCCACGGCGGCACGATCGCCTGTGAGCCCAAGGCGCCCCGCGGAATCCGGATTTGGATTCACCTGGCCGATCCTACCGGAGCTCCGGCAGCACACGGATGAGCTATGCTCGCGCCCGCCATGTCCGAGCTCTTGACCATCGTGCTCGCCACCTCAAACCACGGCAAAATCCAGGAGCTTCGCGCGCTGCTCGCCGATCTGCCGATTCAATTGCTCTCCGCGCGCGACGTGCTCGGTGAAACACCGACCATCGTCGAGGACGGCGCGACCTTCGAAGCCAACGCGCTGATCAAGGCGCGCGCGGTGTGCCGTGCAACGCGCACGCTGTCGCTCGCCGACGACAGTGGGCTCGAGGTCGACGCGCTCGGCGGACGTCCCGGCGTGCGCTCGGCGCGCTTCGCGCACGAACGCGCGACCGACGCCGAGAACAACGCGGCGCTACTGAGAGAACTCGAAAACATCGAAGAAGGCTCGCGCAGCGCGCGCTTCCGCTGTGTGCTCGCGCTCGCGAACCCCTGGCGCGAGTCCGAAGAATACGTCGCCGAAGGCACGTGCGAAGGCGCAATCGCGCGCACGCCACGCGGCAACGGCGGCTTCGGCTACGATCCGCTCTTTCTCGTCGCGGGCATGGACGGGCGCGCCATGGCCGAGCTCAGCGAAGCCGACAAAAATCGCGTCAGCCATCGCGCCCGCGCGGTCAAGCAGCTGCGCCGAATCTTGATTCAGATCGTGAACGAGCGGCTGGACGAAGCCGAGCGCATCGCGGGCTGAGCCGAGCCGAGTGAGTTTGGGTTTTGATGGTCACGCGCCGCGACAGGGCGCGGCGTAGCCTTCGGCGTCGAAGAGCGACGAGAAGGAGAAGAAGAGAGAGATTTCACCACGGAGCCGCGGAGAGCAGGGAGGACGCGGAGGGGATTTGGGGTGGGAGAGGTCGGGTGTGTCATTGTCGCGGGCGAGTCGGCCTTTTGGCGGCCCGAACGGTGCACCGCGTGTACCGCGACGGCGAGTGCGGTATCGGCCGTCGCTGCGCGCCCGATGCGGACTGCGCGCCGCGATCCGCGTCGCCGTCGCTGCGCGCCCGATGCCGACCGCGCGCCGCGATCCGCGTCGCAGTGCTCAATCAAAAAAAATCCGAAATGGCCCACCGTTATTGCCCGCGTCACTGGGCTGCCCATCAATCGGCGCTCGGCGCTCTCTGAGATCTCTGCGGCTCGGTGGTGAAGTCTCCCTCTCCCCGCATGCGGTCACGGCCGTCGCTGAGCGCTCGATGCCGATTGCGTGCCGCGATCCGCCTCGTAGTGCTCAATCAAAAAAATCCGCAATTGCCCATCGCTTTTCATCCGCGTTACCGGCCGGCATGGGCGCTCGGCGTTCTCTGAGATCTCTGTGGCTCGGTGGTGAATTCTCCCGCTCCCCGCACCGCGACGCCGAAGGCTGGGCCGCACTTGGACGGCCGCGTGACCATCAAAGAAAGAACGTCAGCGGCGGCTGCCGAGCAGATCGAAATAGCCGCCGAAGGTGAGCGTGGCCCAGGCGTGTCCGTCGGCTTGATCGAGCGTGCCGGTTTGGTCGGTCACGGTGTGGTTGCTGACGCTTTCGACTTTGCCGAACGAGCCCACGCCGAGCGTGAACATGGGCGAGAGCGTGACGTATGGGTTTAGCCGAATGTCCGCGCCCAAGCCGAGCCGCGCCTCGAACGGCGCGTCGGTGAGCTGTAGCTCGGTGCCGTCTGCCCATTGGCTGCGCGCGCGGCGATAGCCGATCGCGAGCTCAGTCACGAACCCGATGCGATCGGCGTCCGAGGTGGCGCGCACGCCGACGCCCCAAAAATCCGTATCGCCGTGCGACGCCTTGCCCGAAATCGACGATTCCGGATCGCCGTTGCCGCCGCCGAGCCGCGCGCGCTCCCAGAGCGCGAACACCGTGTAGTTGCGGGAAAGGCGCGCGCCCGCGTCGAGCTCGAACATGGGGCCCGACGAGGCGTAGTCGCGCCAAGGAACGCCTTTCAGGGTCGCGTATTGATCGGAGCTCGCGTTGCTACAATTGGTGCAACGCGCCCACAAGCTGCCGAACGGGATGAACAAGCCCGCGCGCACGCCGAGCCAGAGCGAGGTGCGCGGCGCGATGTGGCGTGGCTCGGGCGGCGGCGGCGGTTCGAATACGCCCTCACCATCAGGATAAAAGCCGGGCGGTGGCGGCTCGAACACGCGAGCGTCACCGGCGGGCGGCGGCGGAGGCGGGCCCGGCGGCTGCGGTGCGGCAGAGGGCGGCGGGGGAGGAGCCGAGCCCGGCCCGCCCGCTGGGGGCGGCTCGACATAAAACTCGGGCGGCGGCGCGTCGCCGGGCTTGGGGGTGGCGGCGGTGGCAGGAGCGCCGGCGGGAGCCGGAGAGGGGGCAGGTGCCGTCGCCGGAGCCGCTTTTGGCGCCGCGGGCGGCTGAGTTTTGGCGGGCGCGCTCGAAGACGCCGGTTCTGCTGCCTGAACGTGAGCGGAGACCAAGAATGGGAGACCAAGCGCAAACATCGCGCGACGCATTGCGCGACGATAGCACGCACTTTGCCCGACAGATTGACCCCCAACCGAACGCCATGCTAAGCGGCCGTCGCTCTCACACCAATGGGAGCATTTGTGCAGCAATACTGGAAAGGTGTCGGCCGATATGGAACTGTCGGCCTCGAGTTGGCGCTGAGCGTTCTGGTCGGCTTGTTCGGTGGACAGTGGCTCGACAAGAAGTTCGGCACTCACGGCATCCTCACTCTAGTCGGGCTGGCATACGGACTCGCCGCCGGAGCGCGAGCAGTCTGGCGAGCGCTCAAGAGCGCGAATCGCGAAGCCGAAGAGCAAGAACGACAAGACCAGCAGACGCGAAAAAAGTTTCATGACGATGGCGACCCAGAGCACTGATCAACACGGAATCGCGACTGCGCTGTGGTCCGTGGCGGTGGTGGGCGCGCTGCTCACGCTGGGCGGGCCCGCGCTGCTCGGGCCGGGCACGCGCGTGAGCCTCGCGCTCGGCGCGCTGCTCGCGGTCGGCAATCTGTGGGCGGTAGCGCGAATGGTTCGCGGTTTCTTGAATCCGGCCGGCGGTGTCCGTTCGCCCTGGGTCTCGCTGGCGATGCTCAAGTTCGGGCTGCTGTTTTTGGGTGTGATGTTCTTGGTGCGCGGCGGCTACGCGAAGATCTTGCCGCTCGCGCTCGGCTACGCTGCTCTGCCGCTTGGAATCGTGGTCTCACAGCTGAAATCGGCTGCGGGTGCCCCCGGAGAAAATTAGGAAATGCCCGAGCATACGTCGTGGTTCACGCTGCTTCTCGCGCACATGCACGAGACCCTCGATCAGAACGCGCAGGCGTTCGGCGAGACCGTCATCAAGCATGAAGCGCCGACTTGGCGCAGCTTCGAGCCGATGGCCGCAGCGCTGTTCGTGACGCTGCTCGTCCTCGGCATCGCGCTCCGCGTGCGCGCGCGCCTGCAAAACCCGGACGACGCCGTGGTGCCCGAAGACCGGCTCACGCTGCGCACCTTCATGGAAGCGTTCCTGAGCTACTTCTACGATCTCGCGAAGAGCGTCATGGATGCCGAGCGCGCAAAGAAGTACTTCCCGCTGATCGGCACGGCGGCCATGTTCGTGTTTTTCTCGAACATCCTCGCGCTGATCCCCGGCTTTCCGGTGGCGACGAGCAGTCTGAGCATCACGCTCGGCTGCGCGATCGTCGTGTTCATCTGCTTCAACGCGTATGGGCTCGCGACGAACGGCTTTTCGTACATCGCCCATCTGGCCGGCCCAGCTTGGTATCTCGCGTGGTTGGTGTTTCCGATCGAAGTCATCTCGCTCACCGTTCGGCCGATCACGCTCGCCGTTCGGCTCATGCTCAATATGTCGGTCGACCACCTGATCTTGGGGATTTTCTTGAGTCTGGTCGCCGCGTTCATCCCGATCCCCGTCATGCTGCTCGGCTGTCTGATTATTCTGATTCAGACCTTGGTCTTCACCCTGCTCACCTGCATTTACATTGGGCTGGCGACCGAGCACGAAGCGCATTAAGGGGAGCGTCGAAACCTTCAGCGAGCCGAGGCCGCTCGCCGCCGCACTAGCCGTCATCGGGGGTTTCGCCCCCGCCGAGTTTGGGGTTCGCCCCAGACGACCATCTCGAAGATTACGAAACTTCCGCGAGGCCAAAAATTCCTCGCCGCTGGGACAACTAAGGAGTCGATGATTATGTCTAAGAAGAATGTGGCTCTGGCCACCGTTGCGCTGACCACCCTGTTCTCGTCCAGTGCCTTTGCTCAAGGCGCAGACAGCGGCGTGGGCGGCGGCGCTCAAGCGGCGGCAGCGATCGGCGCTGGTATCGCGATTGGCCTCGCGGTGCTCGGCGGCGGTCTCGGTCAGGGTCGCGCAGCAGCGGCAGCGCTCGAGGGCATCAGCCGTAACCCGGGCGCCGCCCCGCGCATCCAGACGCCGATGATTCTCGGTCTGGCGCTGATCGAGTCGCTCGTGCTCTTCGCATTCGCGATTGCGTTCTTGCTCCAATCGAAGATCGTCTGAGTCGCTCGCGTGCCCTCGAGCGAGGGCGCGCCAGACGAGGCGGGCTGAGCTTTCACGTGCAACGCGTCTCCACGTTGCCTGAAGGTCAGCCCGTTTGTCCCTTCGCGAATGCGCTCGTTTCAGCGCACTCGGACCAACGTTCCCGGCTCGTAAGGTGTCGGCAAGGCGGCGGTCCATCCTGGCGGAAGCCGGGGGCTGGTCCAGAAAAATAGGCGTTCGGCGTCGAGCGGCGCGAGGTTCACGCAGCCGTGGCTGTGCTTGTTGCCGAATTCGCGATGCCAAAAAGTCGCGTGCAAGCCGTAGCCGCGCTCGAAGTACATGACCCAGGGCACGGCCTGAATCGCGTAGTTCTCCGCGGCCGACTCGTCGTCCAGGTTGTCCATGTTGCTCGAGCGCAGCTTGACCCAAACCCGATGCACGCCGACGGGAGTTGCGGTTTCGGTCCCTGGAGCTCCGCGACCGGTCGAGACGAGCGTAGCGAACACCGCGCGTTCGCCGACGTACGCGGTCAGCACTTGGCTCGCGAGCTCCACATCGATCCAGCGTTCGCCCGGCCGTAGCTCGCCGGGCGGCTCGGCGCTGGTCGGCGCGCGTGCGTCGCGATCGCTGATCCAGGCGTCGTTGTCGTAGCGAAACCAGCGGCGCCCGGCGACGCGCCGCTCCTCGAGCACGGTGAGCTCTTGGAAGCGCGTGAGCTTGAGCTTGGGATTTTTGGGTCTCTCCGGCGCGGCCGCGCCGACCGCGTTGCTGGTGACGACCCACGCCACGTTCAAGGTTCCGCTGAGCTCGCGACCGTGAAAGAGCAACGGCTGAACCGGGGCGAGATCGCGGATCGGGACCCAGAGCCCCTCACTGGTGAGCGCGAAGGGCGTGCCCTGCGGATTGTTTTCGACGCGCAGCACGGCCACGCCGAAGCCCTTCAGGAGCTGAGCATCGGGCACGCCGTCTTCCGCCGTTTGCAGCGCGCGGTAACCGAACGAGCCGTCCGGGCCCACGAAGTGGTAGCGATAGGGAAGGCCGTCGCGCGTGTTCGGCACCAGGACTTCCTGGTCGGGCGCGGCCTCGGACAGTTGAGCGCCATCCTCGCACAGCCAAGCCAGCGGCCCGACGAGCAAGAATCGGCCAGTGCAGCCCGGGCCGCGCTTCGCGCCGAAGATGGCGAGCCGCGCGCCGCGCGCCGCCGCTCCGCGCCGCTTCTCGGCGCTGCTCGGCCCTTGATAGAGCGGCTCGTCCGGGCGCGTCACCTCCACGCTGCGCGCCCAGGCCGGGATAGGCATTTCGCCCGGCGCCGTCCACGGCTTGGGCTCGGCGCCGAGCGGCCGCGCAAAGCCCAGCGCTAGCGCGAGCGCCAAGCCGGCACGCTGGCGACTGCGCTGTCCGGCTCGACGCGCTCGGCCAGTCACTGAAACGAGAAGCGCAGCTCGTGGTCGCACACCTTGAAGGTGTCGCCGTCGCTGATCACTTTGCGTTGCACGCGCTGCCCGTTGTACTCGACGCCGTTCGTCGAACCCATGTCGACGATGTAGTATTGGCCGGTCAAAAATTCGATCATCGCGTGCTGACGCGACACGTTCGGATCCTTGATCGTCAAATCGCTGGTCTGCTTGCCGCGACCGATGATGAAGCGATCTTTGGTGACCTGAAATACTTCACCCTGATAAGTGATGGTCAGGGTGCCCGACGGCTGGCTCGCGGCCGGCGGGGCTGGGGCGGCGGAGGGCACCGGCGGCGGAACGGGCTTGGCTCCGCCGGGAGGCGGCGGAATGCTGCGTGAGGGTGCGAGGGGCGGCGGAGCCGGCGGTTTGCGCGGCGCGCCGCCCACCAATGGCGGGGGAGCCGGAGGCGCGGGCGGTGGCGGTGGCGCATGCGGCGCACCAGCGCCCGTGCGCTTCGGCACACGCCCGGCGGGGGGCGGCGCGGGCGGCGGAGGTGCCGCTCGGCTAGCGCCCGGCGGTGGTGGTAGCGGTGGCGCGGCGACCGGCGGCGGCGGTGGCGCGACCATCGGCGGCGGCGGCGGAGTTGGAGCATGTGACGCGCCGGCGGGACCGGTGATGGGTGGCGGCGGCGGCGCGGCGCTCACCATCGGCGGCGGGATCGATTGATTGGTCCCGGACGCTGCCGCGCCGTAGCCGCGCTGCCGCGCGTACTGCTTCATCGAGTCGTTGATCAGATAGTCCACGGAGCACTCGAGCTCGCGCGCCATCTGTTCGAACTTCTGCCACAGCGCTTCGCGGCACTGAAAGGTTCGCGTCGTCTTCTTGTTCGGATCCGAACTCATGCGATGAATCCTGCGTCAGCCGCAAGCTTGTGGTTCGGCGACTCGAGAGTAGCGCGCACGCTTACTTCGATGCTCCCTTGGCACGTTTTTTCATCGCGGGCTCCACGCAGAATTCGACGAACTCGCCAACGGTTTTGATTTCCTTGACCTCGTCGCCACTCGTGCCCTGCACGGTGCATTTCCATTCGCATTCCTTGGCGTCGGCTTTGCATTTGGGCGTCGCAGTCGAATCTTTTTCGAAGGCTTCCACCTTCGGCAATCGGCGGGGGTACCCGCCGAATAGTAGTAGCTGAGCGCCGTAAGGCGAGCGGCAACCGAATTGCCCGACCCACTATATTTGTCCGCGACGTCGGCCGGACGCGGCGGGCCTTTCATATCGGAGAGTAACCCGCCGTAGCTGAGGGGCTCGGTAATGGCGAGGCCCTCGGCCTGACCAAGGCGGGCCATGAACTCGGGCACCTGGCTGGCGTCGCTCATCTTCAGCACGAGGGAGGCCGCGACCCAACGGACCTTCCAATTGTCGTTCTTGAACAGCTCGTACAGCTTCTCGACCACCATCGTGCGCGGAAATTCACCGACGCGCTGGAGCGCTACGTCGCGCAGGCTGTCCGGGGTAGCAGGGTCACCGGCAATATTTAGTACCACTTGAGCTTGGGCCGTGTTGTTACGGTCGAGATTGCCCTGCAGTGCGGCCATTGCTGCGGTGCGACGCTTCTCGATGCCGTTCTTGTTCTGCACGTAGTTGAGCAGGTAGTCGACCACCGGCTTACCGCCGATCTTCTTCATCGAGCCGAAGACGCGCAGCAGCTCTTCCTCTTGGTACTGGGCGAGCTGAAGCTTGAGTTGATCTTCGGTCGGGTTGAGCTTCGACTGCTTGTTGGCGGCCTCGACGCCGGCGCGCCGCTGCTTCACCCAATTGTCGGAGCTCACGTCTTTGGCCACGTCGACCAATTTCTGACTGGCGCGTAGCTTGGTCTCGGGGTCGCCGAGCTCGGCCACCAGATCGGCCATGCGATCCATTTTGTTCGCGCCCGGCAACATCATGTCGGGGATGGAGCGCACGCCTTCAGACTTCAGCACGCGCAGGACTTGCTCGACGCCGTACAGCTGCGACGAGTCGTCCATCCGTTCCGAGAAGTTCGTGGTGCACCACTGCGCGAGCGAAGTGCGCACGCTCTTCTTCAGTGCTTCGTCCGGGATGAGCGCGCCGTCGTCGTGCGTCAGGATCGCGAACGCGGCATCTTTGTAGGGGATCGAGGGATCGGGCGGCGTCGGCTGCCCCGGTTGGGCCACAGGTGGCGGCTTGGCCATCTCCGCCTGCAGCTTAGGCACGAGCTTCGAGATCAACGTGCTGCGCGCGGCGGGCGCCATCTGTGCGAGCGCGTCGACCAAGCCCTCTTGCTCGTCCGTGCCTTGAATGCCGATGCGACGGCCACCACGCGGCTTCATGCTCACGAGCGTCTCTGCCGCTTCGATGCGCAGATCGATCGGGTACTTGTCGTGCGTGAGCACAGCCACCAGCTTGCGCGGGCCCTGCGCCGTGTTCGCCCAGCGGTGCACGTCGTCCTCGCTGGTTCGACAGCCCTGACCGAGGGTCAGTACCGCTGCCACTGTGATCGCTGCGACGAAACGGTCTGCCGTCGCCCCCGCAACCGTCGAAGATCGCTTCGTTCTGTCGTGGCCTGACATGTTTTTCTTCTTTGTCCTCTTGCCAGAAACTTGCGAAAAGCCTGGAGAACTCGCCGTCGCTCGCGCCCAGGGTGGATCCGCAGGCTGAGCTGCCGCGGACTTGCCCGAATCGCCCTATGCCGAGGAGAGTCATAGTACCGCCCGAGTGCAGTCCGACTCAAGCGGCGGGCACAACCCGCAAAACCGGCCCCGGTGACCCGCGCTTCCGTTCATGGGAACTTGCTTTGCCTAGTGGGCTAATGTAGGTAAAGGTGAGTATATGGGCGCCAAGCTGTTCAGTTCTCGGGTGACGGCCAATGGGCCGAGCGTCGACACCTCGTCCGTGCTGCCCGCGTCGCGCTCGCGTTCGCTGGGCCGGCTGTACGAGGCGGCGGCACTGCTGCTGTTCACCGGAGCCGCGTTCCTCTTCCTGGCGCTGGCGACGGCGCGGGTCGATCCACTCGATCCGGCGGTGCACGGCGCAAATTGGGTCGGCCCGGCGGGTGGGAGCGTCGCGACGATTTTGATTCAGGGCTTCGGCTTGATCGCCTGGCTGCTGCCACTCGAAATCGCGCTGTGCGGGGCGCCGCTGTTCCGCGGCCAACGCCCGCATGCGCTCGGCCTGCGCGTGGCCGGCGATTTGGTCGTCGCGATCGTGCTTTCGGCGTTGGTGCAGGTGGCCGCGCCCGAGGCGCTCGTTTTTGGCAATGCGCCCGCTGGCGGCAATGTCGGACTGTTGTTCGGCGAACTGATGCGCGAGGCGTTTTCCACGCTCGGCTCGTTCCTGGTTGCGCTCACGATCGTCGGCTTGATTTTGATTGGGCGAGCGAGCTTCTCGTTCATCGCGGGCTGTCAGCGCACGCTCGAGCTCCTGCGCCTGCTCGCGCTGCGCCTCGAGGCCTTGTTCGGCCGGGTCACGAGCGCTTGGGGCGAAGCGCGCAAGCTGCGCGGTGAGCGTGAGGAGGCGGCGCGCGCCGCAGCGCAGCCGCGCATCGAGAGCCACGCCGACGAAGCGCAAATTTTGCTGGCGCTCGACGACGAGAGCGATTGGATCCCGATGGAGCAGACGGGCACGCCGCCGATCGCGATTTCGGAGGCGCTGCGCCAGGGCCAATCGGCGAAAATCGATACTGGTGCGGAGCTTTCGCCGCCGGCATTCAGCCTCGATCTCGGCGAGGATGAAGCTGCCTCGCAAGCGGTCGCGGCCGCGAGCACACCGGCGGAAACGGCGGCCCTCGTGCTGCAGTTTGCCGGCACTTCGTCGCCCGCGTTGCCGAGCGCGCCATTGCCAGGGGCGTCGCCAGCGCCCACGCCCAAAAATCTCCCGCCCGCACCCGAGGCGGCCGCAGCGCCGGTCGCGGTGCCTGAAGGTGGCGCCGAACCGCGCATCATCGATACCAAACCGCAGTTGCAGGTCGAGCCCGTCGTGGTCGTAAAGCGAACGCCCAAGCGCGGTTCGTTCCAACTGCCGTCGTATGACCTGCTGCAGTCAGCGGTGGTCAGCACGAACGAGCTCGACAAGGATCGCATCCTCGAGCACGCATCGCGCCTCGAGAAGACGCTGGCGGATTACGGGGTCGCGGCCAAGGTCGAAGAAATTCACCCCGGCCCGACCGTCACCACCTACGAGGTCGCGTGCGAGGCGGGCACCAAGGTGAGCAAAGTCGCGAGCCTGGCCGACGATTTGGCGCTCGGGCTCTCGCGCAAGGTGCGCATCATCGCGCCGATCCCCGGTAAGAGCCGGATTGGCTTCGAACTGCCGAACGACGAGCGTGTGGCCGTCAATCTGCGCGAGCTGATCGAAGATGCGCGCTTCGAGAAATTGGCGGAGAAGGCGCCACTGCCGGTCGTGCTCGGGCGCGACATCGTGGGCGCGCCGTTCTACGCGGATTTGGCTTCGATGCCGCACGTGATCGTGGCGGGCGCGACCGGCGCAGGCAAGAGCGTGGGCTTGAACGTGATGCTGTCGAGCCTGCTCTTCAAGCGCACGCCCGACGAGCTGCGCTTGCTGATGATCGACCCGAAAGTCGTGGAGCTTGCGCCGTTCGACGGCATTCCGCACATGCTCTTGCCGGTCGTGACGGACATGAAACAGGCGGCGACGGCGCTGCGCTGGGCGGTGGACGAGATGGAGCGCCGCTATCAGCTGTTCGCCAACGCCGGCACGAAGAACATCACGACCTACAACGGCTGGGTGGCGCGCATCGCCGCCGGTGAGATCCCTCCGCCGGAGGTGAAGATGGTCGAGGCGATCGACGCCAACGGCCAGACCGTGATGGTGCCCGCCGCCAAAGAGGGCTTCGACGGTCACAATTTGCCGCAGAAGCTGCCGTACATCGTAATCGTAGTCGACGAGTTCGCGGACTTGATGATGCAGCAAGGCAAAGAGGTCGAAGTGTCGGTCGCGCGTTTGGCGCAGAAAGCGCGCGCCGCGGGCATGCACGTCGTGCTGGCCACGCAGCGCCCGAGCGTCGATGTCATCACCGGCATGATCAAAGCCAACTTCCCGTCGCGCATCGGCTTCCGTGTGGCGCAGAAGGTCGACAGTCGCACCATCCTGGACGAGCAAGGCGCCGAGCTTTTGCTCGGGCGGGGCGATATGCTCGTGAAATTGAACGGCGCAACGGACACGCAACGCGTGCAATGCCCGTTCGTGAGCGAGGAGGAAGTGAGCTTGCTCACCGATCACCTGCGAGCTCAGGGCAGCCCCGAATACAACGAGGCGATCCTGCTTTGCCCGGATGACGAAGACGCCGACGAAGAGGCGGACGAGGTGGTCGACCCGCGCTTCGACGAGGCGGTGCGCATCGTGGCCGAGACGCAACGCTGCTCGACTTCTTGGCTGCAGCGCAAAATGACGGTCGGCTACAATCGCGCGGCCAAGATTGTGGAAATGATGGAAAAACGCGGCATGGTTGGACCGCCCAACGGCGCCAAGGATCGCGAAATCCTGGTTCATGCGCACTGAGCTCGCGGGAGTTGAGAAGCGGTGTTTCCGCGTGGGGCGGACGGTGTATAACTGCCGACAACCATTGCTGAATGAGTCGCTGATCGCCCCATGACACGAGCCCTCGCCCGATGATCTCCCCTCTCTCGTCGCGATTTCCGCCGGTGCTCGACGACGACGACGATGACGTAGCGTGGGCGTTGCAGACGGCGCAGGTGCAGTGGAAGCGCGGGGGGCAAGCGGACGCGATCGTGTGGCTGCGCCGCGCAGCGGACACGGCCGACCAGCTCGGTCTGGTTTGGCGCGCGGCCGATCTGCGGCGGAGTGCCGACGAACTGACGACTGAGCTGGCGAACGCCGCTGCTCCGGGTTCGCGGCCTCCGGGCTCCGTCCGCGCTGCGGATGTCGACGCGCTGCTCGGTGCGGGTGAAGACGACGGGCTCGATCCGGTCGACGTTCCTGCTGGCCCGTCCCAGTTCGATCCAGTTCCGCTCGACCCCGCGGGTCCGTTGCCGTCGTACGCGGCGAACGAGGAAACGGAGCTCGACGACGACGTCGTGGCGATCGACGACAGCGACGTCGACTCCGAGGTCGAAGCGGCGCAGCCCTTCGCAACGCCGGAGGAGGAGGAAGAAGCGGACCTCATCGAAGACGACGCGATCGACGATGACGATCTCGATGATGATGATCTCGACGACGCAGTGGAGCTCACGCCGCAGATCGCCGATCCGAGCTGGCGCGAGCCGCCCCTGAGTGAGCCGAACACGGAGCGCAGCGCGCTACCGCCTTACAGCGATGCGGATGAGCCCGTCACCCAGCCTCACCTCGACGATCCACGCCTCGCGCCGCCGCCTTCGCAGCGCGCCCAACCCGAGCCGGAACCCGAGCCGGAATCGGATCCGCACGTCGGCGACGTGGTGATCGGCGAGGTGCGCGGGCTCGAGGATCTGCCACCCGAAGGGCAAGTTTCGCTCGTGCGGCAAGCAACGATCGAAAAGCTGAACACGGACGAAGAGGTCAGCGCGTTCGGCTTGGCGCTGGTCGTACGCGGCGCGGTGAACGTGATGCCGACGGTGGCCGACGCGGCCTGCGCGCGCGCCGTCAAAGGCGAGATCGTCTGGAGTCAGGGCAACTTGGACGAAGGCGTGGCGCTCCGGCTAGTAGCGACCGAGGACGCGACCGAGATCGCGGTTTGGGACGCGAGCGTGCTCAACGGCGAAGTGCGCGATCTGCCCTGGGTCGTCGACGATCTGAAAGCGCTGGCCGATCGCTTTCAGGCGCTCGCGGGCGTGGCGATGGGCCCAATGGGGGAGCGGCTCGACGACGCGCTGCGCACGATGATCACCGATCGCTGTGAGGTGAAGCGGCTGCTGCCGGGCGAAGAGTTGGTCGAGCGCGGCAAACCGGTCGGCGGCATGTTCATCATGGCCGCAGGTCGCGTCGAAATCGCCGACGGCGAAACGGTGCTGAGCGAGCTCGGCCCGGGCGATTTCCTGTTCGCATCGCAAGTGCTTTCGGGCGGTGCGGCGCCGCACTCGGCGCGGGCCGGCAAGGGCGGCGCGCTGGTGTTGTTCGCTGGTCGACACGTCGCGCACGAGCTCTTGCTCAGCGTGCCGCCGCTGCTCGAGATTTTTGCCGGCTGAGCGACTTAGCCATTCCCGGGCGCTAAGCGAGCCGCGGCTCAAAGGGCCGCGCGCGGACCGGCAGCTTTGCCGAATTCCCGCGCGTGATCGGTGATCTCCCAGACCAGCTCTTGGTTGCCCTGCGCGCCGGCGAAGCGCAGCCCGAACCAGCGCGCCGCCGGTGAGATCGTGGGGCTGCCGTCCGAACGCACTTTCGGAAACGTGATCCGGAACGAGCTGCGCCAAGGCGTGGTGTAGGGGAAGTAGGTCAGCTCGATCGCGCCGGGCTTTTTGATGGTTTGAATTTCCGAAGGCGCAGTCTCGGTGCCTTCATCGTCGATCAGCCGCACGATCCAGGCGGGCTCGGTGGCGGTCAGATCGTTCCACTTGTGCTTCTCGGCGTAGAGCGAGACGTAAAACTCGTGCGCGGTGCGCGTTTCAGCGAGTGAGCGCTCGAGCAAGGCGTGACGTTGATCGACCGTCAGCCGGTAATCTTCGGCGTAGCGGATGGTGTAGGCCCAGCGGAAATCCCACGACTCGTAGGTCGAGGTGACGGTGAGCACGTTGTCCATCGCGTTTACGGTGGTGAGCTGCTCGCTACGCGTCCAAGCCTTGAGCACCGTCTCGTAGTCCGAGGGCACGTACTCACGCGGGCCTTCATCGAGCCCCACCGCCGGCGTCCGGCAACCGCCGAGACCGAGCAACGATAGCCCGAGCCCCGCGAGCACGCGCAGCGAAGCACGGGAAGAAATCATCGGCACACGCACGAGGCGAAGGGTAGCATGGTACGCTCGGGCCCGCGTGCGCGCGTGGGCCATTTTCTGCTTGGTTTCGTGGGCGGCCGCGTTCCTGTCGTGGCCAAAAGCCGCGCACGCTGGCTCGGCCGAGCCAGCGGCTCGCGGCGAGCTCACCTGGGGCGGCGATCTGCAGGGCGGCGAGCCGTATGTCTACGAGAGCCCGACCGAACCGGGAGTCATCATCGGCTTCGAGGTCGACATCGCCCAGGCGCTGGCCAAAGAGCTCGGGCTCCGCGCCAAATTTCAGCAAAACGATTGGTCGAACCTGATCCCCTCGTTGGAACGCGGTGACTTCGACATCATCCTGAATGGCCTCGAGGACACGCCGGCGCGTCGCGCGCGGCTCCGCCTGAGTCGCCCGTACTTCGTGTACGGCGAGACGCTTGCGGTGCGCCGGGGCACCACTCTGCAGAACTTGAACGACCTTGCCGGCCGCCGCGTCGGCACCTTGAACCAAACCGTGGCCGAAGAGTTGCTCCGTGCGCACCACGCGGAAGTCACGCTGTATGAAGGCCAGCAAGAGCCGTACTTGGACCTCGCTCATGGCCGCGTCGACGCGGTGTTGCTCGATCACGTGATCGCGGATCGTTACGGCTGCTCGTTGCCCGAGCTCAGCTGCGTGCCGCGCGATCTCGCGCGCGGCAGCTACGTGATTGGCCTGCGACCGCGCGACACCGAGTTGGCCGAGCGCATCGACCGAGCATTGGGCACGCTGATCGAGCGCGGCGAGCTGCGGCGCATTCTCGAACATTGGAAGTTGTGGGACGCTCGCCAGGAGGAGCTCGGCGCGCGCGCCACCGCGGCCACGCGCGCGCCAGAGCTCGCCGTATCCGGAGCCGGCGTGAAGCGCTCGCTGGGCGCCGGGCAAATCGCGCTATTTTTTCAGGGGGCGCTGCTCACGGTGCTGATTTCGGTGTGTGCTTTCGGGTTGGCGCTGCCGCTCGGCGTGCTGCTGGCCGTGGTGCGCTCGCACGCCGGGCCGGCCGCGCGCTTCGTTGCCACGGCGTACGTCGAGGTGCTGCGCGGCACGCCGGTACTGCTGCAGCTGTACGTGCTCTATTACGGGCTGTCGTCGTTCGTGCGGCTCGGGCCGATCACGGCCGCGATTTTGGGTTTGGGTTTGAATTACGCCGCGTATGAGGCCGAGGTGCATCGCGGCGCGCTCGCTGCGCTGCCGCGCGGTCAAGCCGAGGCCGCGAGCGCGCTCGGCTTGTCGCGGCTGCAAGCGTTGCGCCACGTGCTCTTGCCGCAATCGTTTCGCATCGCGCTGCCCGCGCTGACCAACGATTTCGTGGCGCTGCTCAAAGATTCGTCGCTCGTCAGCGTGATCACCGTGGTCGAGCTCACGAAGCGCATGACCATCGTGGCGGTCGAAGCGCGCGATTGGGTGGTGCCAGGCCTGCTCTGCGCCGGCTTGTACTTTGCGATGAGCTTTCCCTTGTCGCGACTCTCACTGTGGCTCGAGCGGAGGTATCAGAGCGCGTGATTCGGATCTCGGGCTTGTGCAAAGCGTTCGGCTCCGCCCCGGTGCTCGGCGGTGTCGACGCAGAAGTGGCTGCGGGCAAGATCGTGGCGCTGCTCGGTGCTTCCGGCTCCGGAAAAAGCACGCTCTTGCGCTGTCTGAACGGCCTCGAAACGTTCGACGCGGGCTCGCTCGAAGTGGCTGGCTTTTCTTTGCGCCCGGGCGCGCACGACCCGCGGCTGCTGCAGGCGCTGCGCGCCAAGGTCGGCATGGTGTTCCAGGATTTTCAGCTTTTCTCGCATTTGAGCGTGCTCGACAACGTGACGCTCGCGCCGCGCGTTGCGCAGGGTGTGCCGCGTGCGCGCGCCGAGGCCCACGCGCGCGAGCTGCTCGCCCAAGTCGGGCTCGAAGGGCGCGCGCACGCGCAGCCGCGTGAGCTTTCCGGCGGCCAGAAGCAGCGCGTGGCGATCGCGCGCGCGCTGGCGCAAGGCGTGAGCGTGCTCTTGCTCGACGAGCCGACCAGCGCGCTCGACCCCGAGCTACGCGAAGAAGTGCGGGAGGTTCTGCGTCGCGTCGCGCGCGGCGCCGAAAAGAGCGCGAGCTCGCAAATCAGCGCGAGCTCGCAAGCGAGCGCGAGCCCCGGCCTGACGATTTTGCTCGTCACGCACGAGCACGCGTTGGCAAACGAGCTCGCCGACGAAATTTGGACGCTCGACGCCGGGCGAATCGTCTCGGTGCGTCACACCGGGCTCAGCGCGCGCTGAACGGCTCGTCGTGACGCGCCGCCGAAGGCTGGGCCGGCGCGCGGCGTAACGAGTGACCATCAAAAAATCTTGGCAGTCGCAGCGCGTGTTTGAGTTGGGGGCGTGGGCGCGCTGCGGCTCCGAAGGGCACTCGGCGGCGCGGGCAATTGCGCGCGGCGCGTCGCGGTTCGCGTGGCAACGAAGCGGTTCGGGGGAACCCCGACTTCTGCGGGCGGAGCAGCGAGCGCTCAGTTGCCGTGGAAGGTCACGACTGCGATGAGTGCGATCAGCAGCATCAAACCGAAGGCGTGGATGTTGGCTTCGACGCGGGCGTTGGGTTTGCGGCGCGTGATCGCCTCGTAGGCGAGAAAAGCCAAACGCCCGCCGTCGAGCGCCGGAAAGGGCAGCAAATTGAAGCCACCGAGGTACGCGCTGAGCGAGGCCAGGAAGCCGAGGAACTCGGGCGTGCCGAGTTGGGCGGCTTTCGACGTCTCTTTGACGATGCCGACCGGGCCCTTGAAATCCGGCTTCTCTTTGCCGGTGATGATGCGGGAGAGGCCGAACACCAATTCACGCACGACCAAGAACGGCAGGCGCACGGACTCGGCCGCCGCTTCGCGGAAGCCAATCGGAATTTGACGGTCGATCGGCGATACGCCGATTTTGCCGCCGCCGTCTTTGAGTTGCGGCGTGACTTTGAGTGTCAGGTGCTGA
>Ga0207667_10000611_pt1 | contig 46152 bp, 29 predicted proteins | sample KBSCornC52_FD_184301 | JGI IMG/M metagenome (GOLD analysis project Ga0207667, IMG submission 184301) | Corn rhizosphere microbial communities from Kellogg Biological Station, Michigan, USA - KBS Corn C5-2 (SPAdes) (version 2) | ecosystem: Host-associated > Plants > Roots > Rhizosphere > Soil ... | reverse complement strand
CGATTCGACGGCTCCGGCCGCTTGAGGACGGGCCCGACGATCGAGACCGCGGCTGGATCACGCTCTTCGCCGTGGATGACCGATTCCGACGCCAGGGCGTAGGATCGGCGATGCTTGAAGCGGGATTGACCTGGCTCCGCGACCAGGGCTGCGCGCGGGCGCTCGTCTCCCCGTATGCGCCGAACTACTGGACGCCGGGCGTCGACGTGCGCGCTCACCCGGACGCCGTCGCATTCCTCGAATCGCACGGGTTCACGGTCGCGGCGCGCCCGCTCTCGATGGCCGCGCCGCTCGATGGAGGGTGGTCGGTCCCGCAATGGCTCCCCGCCCGCCAGACCGCGCTCGAATCCTCGGGCGTCCGCCTCGTCCCCTTCGACCTGCCGCACGCCATCGTCCTCACCGACTTCCTGAGGGCGGAATTCCCCGGCGACTGGCAGCGCTGCCTTCGCGAATCGATGATCGATATTGCCGCCGGCCGCCGGCCGCCCGACGACATTCTACTGGCATACGATGGCGAAGAGCTTGCCGGATTCGCGCAGCACGAGGGGGAACGGTTCGGTCCGTTCGGCATCGCGCAGTCGCAGCGGGGACGCGGTATTGGCGCGCTGCTCCTCTTCCGCATGCTGGAGACGATGCGGGGAAAGGGTCTCCGGAACGCGTGGTTCCTCTGGACCGACGATGCCACCGCCGACCGCCTCTACCGCTCCGCCGGATTCGCCGAGACCCGCCGCTACTCCGTCATGTCCCGCTCACTATGAAGCGCGGCGCTTAGTCGCCCGGATTCAGGTAGTCCTGCGCGGCGACGATCTGCCACCTGCCCTTCGGCCGCATCCATACGTCGGTGAACCGGTAATTCCGATCGAAGTCGCCTTCCGGACCCCTCCCCTTCACGGTCAGTCGGCCCGTAACGACGATGGTCTCGCCGAACACGTGCGCCTTCATCTCCGTATTTCGAGCGGCGGTGACCTTCTCTTTGGTGGTGGCCATATCACGCAGCAGGGACTCCCGATCCGACGTCTGGTCGTTCTCGGTGTAGACCATCCCCTCCGCCAGAATCGCCGCCATGGCCGGCATGTCATGCCGGATCAGCGCCTTCGTCCAGTCGTCCTCGAGCCGCAGCACCGTCGCAGCCGGCCCGCGCCCGCCATCCGGCTTGCTCCTGTCTCCCTGCCCCGCCGCCACATACGCCAGCGCCAAACAGAGCAGCACCCCCATTACCCAACCCGCCAGAATCTTCACGCGCATGCAACTGTTCCTTTTCTAATTAACCGGTCGCCAGGCCCGACAACCGCCTCCGAGTAGATCGCGGGTTCGTCGATATTCAACAGGTTGCCCGGCACTCTCCACCCCGCAAGCCGGTGGACGGTCCACCCGCGCTGGATAGCCTCGCGCCAGAGCGCCTGTGAATCCGCCCTGAACCATGATGACAGGAAGAGTGTCGGCATGCCCCAATGGTAGGCCGATTCAGCACGCCTGTCAACGAATGCAGGCAACACATGGATCGTTTTCTGCCATTCCTGGAACGTTCCGCCCACCGGTTGGGCTGCCTCGCAGACCGATGTCGCATACAGCCAGGGCAAAAAGAGCGCCGGATTCTTCAGCTCGCTCAGGCTCGCTTTCGAATGACGTCAAAGGCGGACACATGGGGTCAACCGGCATCCCGCCGACGCAGGTCGGCGTAAGGCCGCAGGCCAGGCAGCCGCAGGGTTCCAGCCTGCGGACTACCGCGGAATCCTCCGGGGTAAAATGACCCCACAATGACTACACAACGCTCCGCCGAAACCGACAAAACGAGAAAGCGGCTCGTCGCCGCGCTGGAAGACGCGCGCGAGCGCGAGCTCCGCGCCGTCGCGCTCTACCGCCTGCTGGGGGACCGCGAATCGGATGAGCGGAGGAAGGGGCTCTTCTACCGACTGGCGGACGAGGAGGCGAAGCACGCGCGCCAGTTCGGAGAGCGAATCGAGGCCAACGGAGGCATCATTCCTGAGAAGGCAATGACGCTCTCGCCCGCCGACCGCCTGCTCGCTAAAACGCTGGGAACCGAGGCGATGCTGCGGCGTATGGAAGCTGAGGAAGAGCGGAATATCGCAGTCTTCGAGGCCGCGGCCGACGCCATCGATTCGGACCCGGAATCGCGCTCCCTCTTCGAGCAGATCGAGAAAGAGGAGGAGCATCATTCCAGCCTGCTCCGCTCGATGGCCGGACCGAACGCGACTCAGATTCGCCTCGACCATCTCCTCCAGGGCGAGCGCTGGCACGTTAACACCGGCACGTGGATCGGCGACGCCATCTACGGCATGAACGACGGCCTCACCGCCGTGTTCGGAATCGTCAGCGGGATGGCGGGGCTGACGCGCAGCCACCCGGATCGCGTGGGGCTGGTCGTCGGAGCGGGCATGATGGCCATGCTCGCCAGCGCGCTCTCGATGGGCGCGAGCGCATATCTCGCCTCGAAGGCGGAGCGGGAGGTGTACGAAGCGGAAATCGGCCGCGAGAGGCAGGAGATCGAGGAGAGCCCGGAGCACGAAGTAGAAGAGCTCTCACTTATTTACCAGCTCAAAGGATTCGGCGAGGAAGAAGCGAAGCGAATGGCGAACACCATCGCCGCGCAGCCCGAAACATTCCTGAAAACCATGGCGCACGAGGAGCTGGGCCTCTCCGAGCGCAACTTCGGGAATCCGTGGTCCGCGGCGGTAACGGGAACCGTCGCGACGGCGCTTGGCGGGATCGTACCGGTGCTGCCGTTCTTCTTCACCTTCGGCACGACCGCGCTCCTCGTGTCGGCGGTAGTGTCTATTCTGGCGCACTTCGCGGTGGGCGCCGCCAAGACACTGGTCACCGCGCGAAGCTGGTTCATGTCGGGCCTGGAGATGACGGTCGTCGGCGTCGGAGTCGGCCTCGTCACCTACGCGCTCGGCGAAGTCTTCAAGGTCGGATGAGTATTCAGTATTAAGAATTGAGTGTCGGGGCTCAATACTTAGCACTCAACACTCACCCGCAGGGTACCACGATGAGCCGCATCAGTGTAAAGAGAGAAGAGAAGCGCCTCGTAATTACGCTCTCTCCGCCGCCCGCCCGCATGGCTTTCGGCTTCCTGCTCCTCTTCTTCACGCTCTGCTGCATCATGCCGCTCGGAATCCTCGGCATCATGCAGGCCGCCACTTCGGACAAAGCCGCGAACCAGTCATGGGCGATGGGCTTCACCGACCCGCACGCCAATCCTCTCGGGTTCCTCTGGCTCGTCGGCGTCGCGATCATCGGGATCGCGCTCCCGATCTTCGCCCTGAAGCTGTATCGCGCCAACATCACTTATGTATTCGACCGCGCAGCCGGCAAGCTCACGCGAAACGGAAAGGTCATCGCGCCGCTCCGCAGAATCGAGGGCATCCGGCTCTGGCAGGTTGAAGACTGCGACGACCGCTCGCTCTTCCGGCTCTCCGTCATCCACTCAGACGGCTTCGAGCACAGCATCGACGAAGGCTACGACGACGCAGAGATGTGGTCCATCGCGCACGAGCTGGCGGACTTCACCCACACAAGCGTAAAGACGAACGCCGAACGCGAGGAAGCACCCGGCAATCTCCTCCGCGACATCTGGAAGTGGTCGTGAAGAACAGAGGGGGAGTGGGGGAGTGTGGGAGACAAGGAAATGCGTATAGGGGAGCGTTCAGCGCGGAACAAATGAACGCAGGTAATCCAACTGGCCTTCGGAGGAACGAATCATTCCCCCTCTCCCTGTCTCCTTGTCTCCTTGTCTCCTTGTCTCCCCCTCTCTCCCCCTCTCCCGAGCCGGTTCTCCGTGCCGTTCCGCAGCCGCTCGATGTTCGCGCGATGCTTGTAGATGGCGAAGACGCCTGCGATTAGGCCGAACGCGAAGAGCGTCCACTGCCCGGGATAGAAGAGGAGCATGAAGGGAGCAAGGGAAGCCGCGGCGAGGATAGAGCCGAGCGAGACATAGCGCGTGGCGAGCACCACAGCGATCCAGAGCGCGAACGCGGCCGCGCCCACCTTCGGAGAGACCCCGAACAGCACCCCGAGGCTCGCCGCGATCCCCTTGCCGCCCTTGAAACCGAGAAACGGCGAAAAGTTGTGGCCGAGAATCGCCGCCATCCCCGCGGCCACCCGCCACTCGGAGCCGAAACCGCCGGCATGCATCGCGAGGGGTGGCCAGAGACCCTTCAGTACGTCCAGCGCGAAGACAATGGAGCCGGCAATCGGGCCAACGACGCGGAATACATTCGTTGCGCCGATGTTGCCGCTTCCGTGCTCCCGAACGTCGATTCCCTTCCAGAGCTTTGCCACGAGAAGCCCGATGGGGAGCGATCCGGCGATATATGCAGCGGCGAGTAGCAGTGCGCGAATCAACCGCGTGTCTCCTGCCGCTCAATCCACTGGCGCTGCTCCGGCGCAAGTCCATCCAGAGATGCGACGTCGAGCTGGGCGGCATCATCGATTCGCGCCGCCGAGCCACCACTTGCGTCCACAAACGTAGCTCCGAACAACGAAGCGCCGGTGAAGTCAACGCCGCGCAAGTCCGCCTCGCGAAAATCCGCCCCCTCGACATCCGCGTCCCGAAAGGAGGCTCCCCCGAGTTTCGCGTTCTGAAGATGGGCATTCGAGAGATTCGCGCCGTCGAATCGCGCGCCCGTGAGGTTCGCTTCGCGGAAATCCGCGTTCCGCAGCAGCGCGCCGCGCGCGTCCAGGCCCGCCAGATCGCGACCTCTCGCATCGATGCCTCGGAAATCGGCTCCGGTGAACACGCGCGATTCGAGCGCCTTCCGCAGCACGACTCGGTCGATCTCCGATGCGATGTAGCGTTGTTCATTCCACGGGTCCGCGACATTGTGGTACCCGGCCTCGCGCTCCCAGTAACCGAGCCGGTCGTCGGCCAGAACCTCGATCCGCTCCAGCCACTTAACGCTTTTGTAGAAGTACCGCTCCGGCGTCACGATTCGGACGGGACCGCCGTGAATCTCTTCGAGCGGCGCGCCTTCATAGTCGAGCGCGATGAGCGCGCCCAGACGGAAGGCATCGTCCAGCGGCAGCGAGGTCGAGTGGTCCCGCTCACTCCGCGCCACGAAGGAGACGAACCGCGCCTCCGCCAGCGTACCGCATGCGTCGAGGAGTGTCCGCATCTCGATTCCGCCAAACCGCGCATCCGGCTTCGACCAGCGCGTAACGCAGTGAATGTCGACCACGCGCTCGACCCATGGCAGGGCACGCAGCTCCTCGAGCGACCAGGCGCGTGGACGGGCCACCAGCCCCCCGACCGAAACGGTCCAGGGCGCATCGCTCTTCCGCGGTCCCTTCTCGCCCACGACCGGCCATCGCCCGGGCGCGGCAAGCTGCTGATTGGGAGGAAGGGACGTTGCCATATCGACCTGTTCGCCGCCGATGCCGCAACCTCCTCGGAGGCCCATGCCGCAGCTCGCAAGTCCGAAGGAAATCCAGCCACGCCGGGACCTCTGTCCCTCAGCCCGCTCCGGCCACTTGCCCGTCTCCTTCGGAACATCTTCCGATTCGCGTCGTTACGATCCTTGCGGCGACGCGTGACAACTCGATGACTCCTTTGGCGGCGCCGCGGAGGTGCTGAGATGAGAGGTCGAAGAATCACGGCCGGTCATGCGGCCATCATGGTCATAGCAGCGCTGGCGGCCTTCGCTGCCCTCTGCGCAACTCGCCCCGCGCCCGCTCAGATTTGGCTGGTCGGAATGAGCGACTGGTCCGGAGTCCGATACGCCGCCCTCGACACAGGCAATCCGCCTCATCACGCGACGGAGAGGTCCTACTATCGCGCCAGGCGGTTCGTTCCGCTCGCGCCAATCGTGCAGGAGACAGGTACCGACACGCGCGCCGCGTGGCGGGCGCGGCTTTCTCAGGATGTCCGTAAAATCGGCGTGGCAGGCAAGCTGCCGCCAACGGAAAAACGCGAGGATCAATTCAACGCCGAGTATCAGCGCTGGCACAACGATCCAACGCACTGGTAGGCCAGGCAGAGCGTTGCGGGCGGCTCCAGTGGAGCCGCCCGCAACATTCGGAAGCGTGAACAAAAATAGTTGCTTTTCCGTACCGGCCATGTTATAGTTTCGACAAATCGACGGACAAGGAGAAGCACCCATGGCATTCGACCTGACGGACCTGCTCGACGGCGTCGGGGATTCCCGCCGATTCTTTCTGCGACATCTCGACGGCCTCAGCGACTCGCAGTGGACCTGGAAGCCCTACGCGGAGTGCAAGAGCGTTCAGGCGACCGTCATTCATGTGATCGCCAACGACCGTATGGCCGCCCAAAAGCTGGAGACCGGCCGCGACCCGGACGATTTCGAGGCGTTCTACGGCGGCGTATCGGACGAGCTGGCCGGCGAGAGCGGTCAGTCGCTCGTCGATCTGGCGCGGAGCTCGCACGAGGCTCTTCGCAGGGTAATCGAGAGGAAATACAGCGCGGCTCCGCTGGACACGGAGGTGCGGCTCTGGGGACCGCCCCGCAAGCTCGGAGCAGTTGTCGCGTATCTGTCGTCGGAGGACTATTACCACGCCGGGCAGGTCGCCTTCATCCGAATCGCGACCGATCCGGAGTGGGATTACTACGGTTCCATCTACGGCGCGTAGCGGGCGCGACGCGCATGGATGAGGATTCCGCGCCGGGAGGGAAGAATAGGACGGCATTACAGATGTAAGCGCCCGCCGGAAGGAATCCCGATGCCGATGCCCATTGCTCCGCTCGCCCGCCCGAATCATGCCCGCCATCTCCTTGTCTTCGCCGCCGCCATGCTTGCCTCGGTCTGCCTTGCCCGTTCCGCGGCCGCGGAGCTCATGGCCGGCGCGGCCAGGGCCTCCATCACGCCCGACCCCGCGACGATCCCGTACCAGCTCGGCGGCTACGTCGCGCCACAGCGCACCGGCCACAATGCCACCGGGATTCACGACACCTGCTATGCGCGCGCCCTCGTCCTTTCGGATGGGCCGGCGAAGTGCGCCATTGTCTCCCTCGATCTCTGCTTCATGCCCGCGAGCGTCAAGACGGCGGTAATGAGCCGCATCGCGGCGACCTCGATTCCTGCCTCCGGCCTCTTCATGAGTGCCACCCACACGCACTCGGCCCCGGACCCTCTCGCTCTCCATGCCGGGAACACCGGCCCGGCGGGCGCGCTCCCGACCTTCGATCCCAAACTGATGGACTTCATCGCGGACCGAATCGCGCAGGCGATAACGGAAGCGAATGGAAAGCTCCGGCCGGCGCGCGCGGGCAGCGGGCAGGCGACGGGTCTCGGCCTGAATCGGAACCGGCGCGGCGAGAAGCTTACTGACGACACGATGACGGCCCTGAAAGTCGTCGATTCCGAAGGAAAGCCGCTGGCCGCGATCTTCAACTATGCCGCGCACCCGGTCTACTATGGTCCGGAGATGATGCACGTCTCCGGGGACTGGGCGGGCACGTTCGAGCGGCAGATGGAGGCGGTTCAACCGGGCGGTGTCGTCCTCTTCCTGAACGGCGCGGAGGGTGACGCGTCTCCGAACGGCGCGGACGAGGGCACCAACGCCGAGAAGATCGATACCTATTCCGCGAAAATCTGCCAGGCAGCCCGCCGCCTGTATGACAGTACGGAGACCACCGGAAGCGGGGGGCTCGCAGCCTGGACACAGGAGACGGAGCTTGGCCCGCCAAAGCCGCATCCCTTCTTTCTGCTCGCCGCCGGCGCGCTCCATGCCACCGCCAACCAGGCGCGCGACCTCGTGAATCATCTGATGCCGGAGAAGTGCGAGGTGAGCTTCGTGCGGGTCGGCAGCCTGCTGCTAATCGGCGTGCCGTGCGAGCCGACCGCCTCCATCGGCCTTGCGGCAAAGGCGATGGCGCCCGCCTCGCTCGCAAAGACGGTCGGAATAGTGGCGCTGACCAATGGCTGGCTCGGCTACGTGCTCACGCCGGAGCAGTACAAGGCAGGGAAGTATGAGGCGACCATGTCATTCTACGGCGACCAGGGAGGCGAAAAGATCCTCGCGGGCGTGAAGGCCGGCCTGAATCACCACTGATCGCAACCTTTTCAAATTACAATCGTTGAGCGTGGCTGCACACAACCGTAGGGGCCAGGCATTCGCGCAACGAACCAGGCGGCACGCACGAATCGTCCTGCGCGAATGCTTCGCCCCGGTCGTCCGGTCGAGCGTGAAACCGCTTAATTGAAAGGCATTGCCCCTGGCGGCGGCGAGGTCGTGGCGGGTTTACAACCTCCACCAGCGGCCTTGGAATCGAATTGCGCAAGATTCGAGAAGTGCGCGAGGCGGGCGGCGGTTAAGATGGATGGGCTATGTCCGTTTAAGGGAGTCCCTGATGACCACGCTGACCCTGCATATGGCCGATCCGCGGCCCAAAGTACCCGAGGGCGTCTGCCCGATGTCCATGTCGTCCGGGCTGAACTTCATCAGCCAGCTGAAGTCCGCGCACGTCGCGTTCTCGGAGCACGAAGGCCCGCTCTCCATTAAGTGCGCGTTCAACGGGCGGGAGTTCTACGAGTTCGAAGGCGCGCGAGTCGCCGTAGACGACTCCAGCTACCTGGTCATGAATCACGGCCAGCGCTACGCCAGCTACGTGGAAAGCCACAAGCAGGTCGAATCGTTCTGTCTCTGGTACCGGCCAGGATTTGCGGATCAGGCGCTCCGCGACCTCACCACGCCCGACGACAAGCTCCTCGACGAGCCCTCCGGCCAGAATACGCTGCCGGTCACGTTCTTCGAGCGGCTCACCCCGCACGACGACATCGTGACGCCCACCCTCACGCGAATCCACCGCGCCGTCCAGGGCGGCCACGTGACCTCCGGGTGGATCGAGGAGCACATGCACCTCGCCCTCGAGCAGCTGCTCCATGCCCACCGCAACGCGTATCGGGACGTCGAGAAGATGCCCGCCGCGCGGTTCGGCACGCGCGTGGAGCTCTACAAGCGCCTCCACCGATCGAGGGACTTCCTCGACGCCAGCCTGGACACCTCCGTCTCCCTGGCGGACGCGGCCTCCGTCGCCTGCCTCTCGCCGCACCACTTCCTCCGCACGTTCAAGAAGGTGTTCGGCGAGACGCCGCACCAATACCTCGGGCGGAAGCGGATGGAGCGCGCGAAGCTGCTCGTTCTCTCCTCCGATTTGCCGATCACCCGGATATGCTACGACCTGGGATTCGAGAGCCTGGGGTCCTTCAGCTGGCTCTTCCGGCGCAACTATGGCCTCTCGCCGAGGCAGATGCGCGACAACGCTTCGGGGCGAATTCGGCGTCCGGCGAAAATGAGCGGCAACCAGGACGCAGGGCCGCGGGTTCTATACGATTAGAACGGCGCGAGCGTGGTTTACAACGAGGTTTCGATCGGGCGGAGGGCTCCCCCCAAAACAGCCCTCTGACCCGGCAATTGCCGCCAAACAGGCTCGGCCGCACCGCGGAGTCTGAACTCACCGGAGCGAGATATCGGGGCCGCGCGAGGGGATAGCGAATCGCGCGGATAAGGGGACAGAACGCGCGAGGGCGTGCCGCGCGAGGCGGACGCCCAAAAAGTTGTTGCCTAAACGGGAGGGCTGTGCTATAATCCCTCCTGGTAGGGCTACCCGTCACTCGGATTCTGTCTTCGCCCTCCCCGGCATGATTGCTTTCCCCCCACCAAAGCGTGCTATCCAGGAGGTAGAACTCGTCTTGAACAGAGTACATCCAATACTCGTCTCCCTTGCCACGCTGACATCCCTTACTGCAATACTTGAGCCGCAGGTCGCTCTAAGTCAGACACGCAAGACTCAGGTGGGGACCAAGCCAAAGCACGGTGCGCCGTTCGTGGGGATCCGGCCGATGCCGCCGCTCGTCACGAGAAAGGCGCTGAAGGTCACTCGCGACGTCAACACGCCGCAGACAGTCGATCTCACTCCCAATACGCCGAAGACTCGCGATGCCAACCCGTTCTGGTCAAAGGACGAACAGCAGATCGTCTTCCAGTCGGACCGCACGACGATCAACGGCATTACCCAGCCTCCCGCGAATTCGCTCTTCCACGTCTATACGATGCGGCCGGATGGTAGCGGCGTTTCGGCGATCACCGGGCCGCTCAGCACCAATTCCATTGGCGCCACCGCCTCGCAGACCGAGCCCGCCTTCAACCCCGGGAGCTCATCCATTGTCTATATCGAGACCGATTCGAGCGGCAACGTCGACCTCGTCGAATACAGCGTCAACACCGGAACAACCAAATCCCTGTTGAAGAGCAATTCGCAGGCTCACTTCGTCGGCCTCAACCACCCCGAATACGGCTTCGCCGTCAACGGCACCGTCGGAGTCATCTTCGGCGGCAAGCAGACCACCGATAACTCATTCCACATCTATACGGTCGACACACAGCAGGGTACCGTCACCCAGCTCACCACCGACCCGGCCTTCGACGATCGGGACCCGACGCTCAGCCCGGACCCGACGAAGCCGGTGGTCGCCTTCGACCGTGCTCCGGCCGGCAATCCCAATGGCCGTCGCGACATCTACGTTATTGGTACGAACCCGTCGATCCAGAACGTTACCCAGGTCACGAGTTTTTCCGCGGGCGGCACAGCGGCGGACGACCGCCAGCCGGCCTGGTCCACGAACAAAACCGACCAGCCGACCGGAACCCAGCAGATCATTCAGGGGCAGCAGCTCCTCGGCTTCGCCACCACGCGCGCCGACTCAAAATCGGACGGCAATGCCGACTCGATTGCGGCGACGCATGACATCTACTGGCTGAAGGTTGCCGTTGGCGTGGATCCAAACAACCCATCGGTCTTTACGGTGACGCAGGTAGAGAGCGCCAACAATCCCGCGTTCAAGCTGCCGACCAACGATCCGAATCACATTTATGACGACCTGAAGCCCACGTGGCCGCAGTTCATCTCGACCTACCGAGTCGCTTATCAGTCCGACCGCACGTTCTTCAACGTGGGGAGCGGGCTTTCCGGCCCCGCGGGCCAGCCGACTGACATCTTCGCCTCCACGCTCATCGACATCAACGCGCCGACACTCGTCCGCGCGGACGACATTTTGGGCGACGTAATCAAGGTCGAACCGAGCCGCAACGTCACGCCGGGCTCGCCCGTCACGTTTACGGTCAAGATGGCGGACTTCGAAAGCGGCATTCGGGACGTCTGGCTTCAGATCAAGAACCCGAACAGCAAGTACCAGTCGTCCGACGGCATCGAGCATAAGGTTTACCTGACGGTTGGATTGAGCCCCGATGGTACGAACGGTGTTAACGCGCCTGTTGAATACGAGTCGCAGCGCATCAACGCGAGCGGCGACCCGTCTAGCCCGCGCTACGCCGATCCGCAGTTTACAGCGAGTATCGACGACTTCTTCGCCTTCTCCGGCTCGTCCATCACTCCGGATCCGGCCTGGCTTCAGCTCAAGTTCAAGTCCCGCGACCAGACTACTGGCGTCAGCACCTATCAGGGCACCTGGACGACGGACAGCTTCCCTTCGGATTACTACATCGACGTAATTGCGTTCGATAACGCGCTCAATCCTTTTAGCTCCGGAAACCAGGACCAGGGCGTCAACTGGAAAATATATGACAATGTCTGGGGTTTCACTACTCAGACATTTCAGCCGGCGCACAACATCCTGTTCGTCAGCGATTACGCGGCCGGACAGAAGTTCTTCAGCTCCCGGTTCGGCATAAACACGCTCGTGAACGTGAGCAACTCCTTCTGGGGAACCGAGAGCTATTTAACGGACATTGACCTTGCCCTTCTGCCGACCGCCTACGTTCCACTGGCCAGCGGCACCGGCGGCTCCGTTGTCAACGCGATGAACACGCTCGGAGTGATGTCGTACGGCGCAACCAACTCCAGGGACTTCTTCACGCAGAGCGATTTCGATCCGCTCGTCATTGACGGCACGCGGGTCGACAACGCGGACGTACCCAACACCCAGCAGTACGATCTGTGGCGCATCCTCAGCCGCGGGCCAGTTCCGGACTCCGTCCTCCAGCAGTACGCGCCGCACACGGAGCAGCAACCGGCGGACACGTCGAACGGAGAGACAGCGCCGCGGACCGTGCTCGTAGCAAACCGCTGCGTCGTCTGGCATGCTCCATTTACCGGGGATCTATTCACCGGCAACGGGACGCTCACCGATCAGACCACGCAGTTCCAGCTCCACTCGTTCCTTGCCGCGGGCGGCCGTCTCTTCGTAACCGGTCAGGATGTCGGCTTCGCGCTTACCCTGGACGGCACAGCGACGAACACTTTCTTTACCAGTGACCTTCGCGCGAAGTACGTTGACGACCAAATACCGGGCGGCGCCAGCATCATCAACGCTGGGGGCTTCTTCCCGTTTGCCGAAGTCTTCAGTGGAGCGTACTCACTGCAGACAAACGGCAATCCGGACGTTCTCACCTTCGATCCGTGGCGACAGCCGGGTGATGCCTTCCCAATCGAGCCGCCGCACATCTACTTTGGACCGCCGTTCCCGCCGGGCTACAAGGACAATATTGCCAACGAGACCAACTTTGAAATCGCGGGCAATGATCCAACGCATCCGCGCGACCTTGCGAGCCTTGCAGTACTCTATCCTGACGAAGTAACGCCGCTCACGGGTGTCACCTCAGACATGAGGTACGGAACGGGCAACACGTATCTTCAGCACTACCTCGACACATCGACCGGCCAGCGAGTCATCTATTGCGCGGGCGGCCTCGAGGGCCTGAACACCGATTCGTTCGCACCGCCAAATACGCAGAACATCCTCGCGCTCAAGAACCGCAGGGCGCAGTTGATGCACAACGCCGTCTGCTGGCTTCGCACGGGCACTATCTTCGGCAAGGTGCTCGACACCGAGGCCGGGCAGCCCATCGTCGGCGCTCTCGTCCGGCTCTACAACAAGCTCGACGCGAACGGCAAGCCGATTACGGCCTATACCGCGCTCACTCAGCAAGACGGCTCCTACGTAATCAACGGTGTCGAATCCGAGCAGTATGCCGTAACCGCCGTCAAGCCTGGATTCACCATCCAGAAGCGGACCGGCCAGTCCGTGCACGGCGGCTTCCGCTCCGACATGAGCTTCCGCATGACAAAGGCGGAGCCGGATACCATCACAGGTCACGTGTTCCGAATCGACGGAACAACGCCCATCCAGGGCGCTACCGTGACCGCAACCGACGACAATACGAACGCGACGTTTACCGCGACGACGGACAACGCCGGCCTCTACACCATACAGCGCGTCCCGGCTGAAACGACGTACACTCTGACCGCGGCCTTCCCGCCGGACTTCGGAGCGTCAATTCCACCGAACTACAAGGTCAACGACCCGAGCGACCCGTCCGGCAACAAGCTGCTTCAGCCCGCCAAGACCTACGGGCCGTTCGACTTCAAGCTGAAGGCGGCGCCGGGCAACGTCACCGGGTTCGTGTTCGTGAACAACAACGGAGCACAGGGCGCTCCAATCGCCGGAGCAACCGTAACCGCCACGTGCAGCGGAGTCAACGTGACCGCCGTCACCGGCGCGAACGGCGCCTACACGTTCAGTACGACCGCGACGCCGCCCAACGGTCTCGACTCTGGTCCGTGTACTCTCGTGGCGACTGCACCCGGTTACGCGGCCAATACACCGCTGCCCATTACGGTTGCAGCGAACACTACAACCACGGCCAATCCGATCCTGTTGACCGCCGTGCCGCCGGGCTCGCTCTCCGGCCTCGTCACCCGCACCAGCGACGGCGCGCCGCTCTCCGGAGTCACCATTGAGGTTCGGGACGCGAATAACGCGCTCGTGGCAACAACCACAACCGGCGCCGTCCAGACGACGAACGGGTACAAGTTCAACTACGTGTTCAACAGCATCCCGGCCGGCGTAACCTACACCGTGACCGCAGCCCTGACCGGGTTCACGCCGATCCCGACATCGCAGACGGCCGCCGTGGCCAGCGGCGTCGAAACGAAGAACGTGAACTTCCAGATGGACCCGCTCCACACGTTCTCCGCGGCTCTCTCGATGGTCTCGACACCATACGACTACTCCAGCCTGCCGCAGAACGCGGCCGAGCTGCTCTCCGTGTCGCCCACCGACCCGGCCTTCCTCATGGCCACGTGGGACCTCGGACAATACATCTACTTCCCGACGCCCCCGGCCGACAAGTTCCGACTGGGACGCGGGTACTTCCTGGGCTACAAGACCAACCTGCCGCTCTCCATCCAGGGGACGGAAGCCAACCAGACCCAGCCCTTCGACATTCAGCTCGCTCCGGGCTGGAACATGATCGGCGACCCGTTCCTCTTCGACGTGGACTGGACGAAGGTAGAGATCGTTGATGGCGGAGTTGTGAAGAGCTTCGACCAGGCGGTCGCCACCGCGGCCATCAACGCCGGACTCTACAGCTACCAGAGCGGAACCTACCTGCTCGACTTCCGCCTCACCCCGTGGCGCGGCTACTGGGTGCGGGCTTACCGGGCGGTGACACTCCGTATCGATCCGACGCTTGCGAAGATTGGCCGCGCGGCCAAACTCCAGGCCGCAACGAGCAGGGCGGTGCTTCGCGGAACGGACGGCTGGACGCTCAACCTCCGGGCAAACGTCGGCAACCTGAAGGACGAAGACAACCAGCTCGGCGTCTCGACCAGGGCGACCAACGCCTACGACGGATACAAGAGCGAGAAGCCGCCGATCTTCGGCAAGCAGTACGTCTACCTGACGTTCGACCACAGCGACTGGGGCGCGCAGTCAGGCGGCTACGGAGTCGACCTCCGCTCCGCATCGACCCTGACGAACCAGTGGGACGTCTCGGTACAGACGAACGTGGCGAACACTACAGCCAGCATAAGCTGGCCCAACTCCGCCGCGATCGGCCGCTCGACCAGCCTCACCCTCACCGACCTCGCAACGGGTGACGTGAGGAACATCACAAACTCGAGCAGCTACAGCTGGCAGACGGGCGACAAGCCCGCAACCCGTACATTCCGCATAGTCGCCACCCGGAACACGGTTAATGGCGACCTGCGGATAACCGGCCTGGCCGCGCGACCCACCGGTCGGGCGAACAGCGCCGCCACGGTCAGCTTCAACCTGACCAATACGGCCAATGTGGAGGTTCGGGTGCTCGGCGCGAGCGGAACGACCGTCCGCAAGCTGAGCAGCCGCGCGACCCGCGCTGCCGGAGCCAATGATCTGACCTGGGATCTCCGAAACGACCAGGGGAGCGCCGTTCCGGCCGGAGCCTACACCGTCGAGGTGAAAGCGCAAAGCGCCGATGGACGGTCCAGCGTCAGACAGATAACGACGCTTGTCATAACGCGATAAGCCGGCCGGCCTCCGGAGGACTCTCGGGCCCTCCGGAGGCGGCTATGCAGAGACACATAGCCTGCGCGCAGCCGTCCGCGGCACAGGCGGGCGCCTCTCCGGCAGCCGCACCCGCTCTCTGCCGGGCGAGCCGTCTACTTTCGCCATTTACCTCACCATGGAGGAACTCTCAGAGTGAAACGGATCAGGAATAGCAGGGCCGCCCGGATCCTCAGCTGGGCGCTGACCGTTGCGATGCTCGCCCCGATTCTGTTCGGGGTGCTCACGCCGCAGCGAGCGTATGCGCAGCAGGGCAATGCGACCACGGCCGGCAATTTGCTAACCGTAATCGTCAACGACTTCACCAACGCCGACAAGAACAAAACCGGCGGCGACGCTCTGGCCCGTTACGCAACGGACGCCATCGCGGTCGAGCTGGCGCAGTCGGCGCGGTTTGAGGTCCTCAAGCGTGAGGAAGTAACCCGCACGGCGAACGAGCTCGGCTACCGGGCGCCCTACGACCAGGCGCAGCTCGCCAAGATCGCCCAGAACCTGGGCGCTCAGGCGATCGTGTCCGGGGAGGTCGCATTCGTCCGCTCTGACGAGGGGAAGAAGGGCGGACCAGTTCGGCAGGTGAACGCGGGGCTGAAAGTGCGCATCCGCGACGTCTCCTCCGGCGAGCTTCTGAATGGCGCCGCACAGGTCGGCGAAGCGTTTGCCAAGCCCGGCCAGACCGACTTCGATTCGCTTGCTCAGGAGGCAATCGGAAAGGCCGCGGTTCAGTCCGTCCGCGATATCCTCTCCTTCACCCTTCCCGAGGGAATTATCACCAACTCCGTCACCCAGCCGAGCGGGACCACCGTTCTCATCAACCGCGGCTCGCGTGACGGCGTAGAGGCCGGCATGGAGATGCTGGTCCTCCGCAACCGCCAGCGGGTCGGCAAAATCCGCATCACCAACGTCTTCGCAACCGACTCCGAGGGTCGCGTAATCGAGAACCTCATCGGCGTCTCACCAACCGACACCGTCCGCGCGACGTTCCCGGAGCGCGAGTTCACCACGCGCGGCGAGATTGTCAAGCCGAAGAAAACGAGCGGCAGCGGAACCGTTGCAACCCTCGGTAAGATTCTGCTCGTGGTCGTAATCGGCGTCATTATCGCGACCGCCATCAAGCAGGGTGGAAGCGTGACAGGCGTCACCGCCGAGGCCGACATCCAGAACGCGGCGCCGGCGGTCCGAATCACATGGCGTGATAATCTGTTCGGCGGCAACACCCTCGAATACCACATATGGCGGAATCCCGACCAGCCGTTCAACTTCACTGGCACGCCCATCGCGGCCGTGGGCGGCGGTGTACGCCAGTATGTCGACTTCCCGGCCCCCTACACCTTCTGGGACGGAGTCCGAAGCTTCCTGCAGGTGCCGAATCCCGGAAGCACCAACAACGGCGGCGGAAATGGTGGCGGAAACGGCACCGCGACAGCGGTTACACCCGGAACAACGCCTCCGCCTCCGCCGGGCTTCACGATCGGGCGAACCTTCACCTATTCCCTGACAGCCGTCATCCGACGGACTTCCGCCAACAATAACAACAATAACAACAATGGCGGCGGCAATGGCGGCGGCGGCGGATCGACGAACACCGTCGAAGACGTCGAATCCCTTCCCGTAAACTCCGGGCCGACCACGCCGATCAATCAGCCACAGCTCAACACGCCCGCCGATCAGGCCCAGCAGCTCAATCTCGCGAATCTCGCCAATTTCGTCTTCATCGCCCCGTCCCTTGGCGGCGCGGATCAGTTCGTCGTCGAGATATCTACCGACCAGACGTTCAAGGACCGGACCCAGATCGTCCAACTGCCGGCGATCGTCAGCACCGCGACCGGAACAATTACCGTACCGGCATTCAACCTGACCAACAGCGGGCTCAACGCGCCGCTGCGGCGTAACCAGATATTCGCCAACTTCGTGAATCGCGTGCCTGGCGCGGCCCGGCCGACCCTCTTCTGGAGAGTAGGCGCCCGCAACAGCCAGGACAGCCCCGGGCCGGTCCATTGGATCACGCGAAACCCGAAGGACGAAGATCGTACATTCCGTTTCATCTATTCCAACGTCCGTAGCTTCACCCCGGCCGACGTGCCGCCGCCTCCCCCCTAGGCACTGCGAAGGCGAGGAAGCCACCACCTGAAGTGGATGACCCTTTCTAGCACCTTGAGAGGGCGATCAGGCCTCGATCCCATCGGTCCACGGCGGATTGCCAAGTCCGCCGTGGACTCCAGACCAAGCCTTACCGCCCTTCCGGGAGGAGAGTCAACAATGACCAGATTCCGCAGAGTTGTGCTCTGCACTGCGTGCTCAGCCCTGTTACTGCTGACACTTGCTGCGTGCATAGCCTTTGGACAGGCCCAGCCCCAACCATTCCGGCCTGGCGAATGGATGGTTGCCGTAGCGTCGACAATGCCCCGCGCCGACGTGGATGCGCTTGCGGCCACCATTGGTGCGACTGTCGCACGAACCTACCAGCCACTGGATGCGGCCGGCAATATTTCGGCTTATTTCCTCAAGTCAACCAAGGCCATCGACGCGGCGGCGACGGTAACCGACATTGTTACGCTGAAGGCCGACGCCCGCGTAATCAAGGCGACCCCAAATAACATTCTCCGGCCAATGCAGTCCACGACCGGTCTCATCCCGAACGACCCGCGCTGGAACCTGCAATGGGATATGACCCAGATCAATATGCCGCTTGCCTGGACGCTCGAAAAAGGCAAGGCCAACATTGTGGTGGCGGATATCGACACCGGAACGGACACGACCCACCCGGACTTCGATAAAACCCGGATATTCAATCCGTTCAACGCCATCACCGGAACGACGAACGCAAACCCGGTGTCGCCCAACATCCACGGCACATTGACGGCGGGCTACATCGCCGCCACGACGAACAACTCAATCGGTCAGGCCGGAGTCACATGGGAGAACGTCAAGCTAATGCCTATCCTAGCCGGCGTCGATGACCCGACTAAGGGATTCGCACTTTCCGACCTCGTTACCGCTGTTCAGTACGTGCAGACACAGGCGGCGAAAAATCCCGGTATGACGTTTGTCACGAACATGAGTCTCGGCGGGCAGGCAACCGCTGATGACCCCACAGGGAATACAAACATTGTCGAGGATGCCATTCTTACCGCCGCGAGCAAAGGCATCCTGTTCGTTATCGCGGCCGCCAATAGCGGTGACACCGGCAATCCCCCAGTGACCCCTGCACGACTGGCCGGCGTTAATAACAACGTAATTTGCGTCACCGCGACAGGCGTCCAGGGAAGCAGGGCGTTCTATTCGGAATTCCGCCCGTATTCGACGATCGCTGCACCAGGTGGTGACAATCAGCAGGGCGCCGGGATCGCCTGCCTTGTGCCAGTCTTTGATGGGTCATATGCCGTGCTGCCGGATCCAGCCCACAACGCGAACGGCGGTACATCGTCCGCAGCCCCGCACGTATCCGGGGTCGCAGCGCTCCTGCTTTCAGTCCCCGGTGTAAAGGTCGGAGATATCAAGCCGCTAATTGAAGCCACTGCGAAGCGAGTGCCCGGCTTTGCGGTTCCGAGCCCTGAATACGGCTATGGAATCGTGGACGCGTATGCGGCTCTTCTCAAGGTTGCTTTTGGCGTTACCATCCTCACACCCGAAGGCACCGGCGGCAAGGCGATCGGCCAGACGACGATTCCTCAGCCGAGCGAAACGCTGCGGCCCGAGATTCGCATACAGATTGCGCAGATTGCCCCTGCGAACCTCACCATCAAGATTGATAACGGCGATCCGATTGCCCAGTGCACCTCGACCAGCTCGAGCGGCACGCCGTGCTATACGATCGAGAACATTACCGTAACCGGGGCCGACCCCAACGGCGGCACCGGCACCGTACCGCTTACGTACCAGGCCGTGATCCGCAACGCCGACCTCTCTCCTGGTCAGCACCAGATCGATGTTATCGGGACCGCCCCGGCAACCGGCGGCGGGACGCCACTGACCGTAACGGACACGCGCAACATCACCATCCAGCCGCACGTGATTCCGGCCGGCCGGTCGATGATATCCTTCCCGTATTACGAGTACATCGACGTCAGCGGAAACCTCGCGACGGATCCGAACAGCCCGTCCGCCCCGAACAACATCACGCCGCAAATATACCTGGGAACCAACTTCCGGCTCGCACGCTGGCTGCCGGACCAGGAGCGATACGTCTTCTACAGCTCCTTCGGGCAGAGCGAGAACGCCGCGAGCTTTACACCCGCGGACGTTATCCCGCACCTCGATGGCGACCCGGCCACCGCGGCATTCGCGAAGTGGCCGATCGGCCTCGGGTTCTGGGCCGACCTGGAGTCGAATAAACCCATCCTCACCAAAGGACGGGCTCTGACGGACCGGGCGTTCGTAATCCCGTTGAAATCGGACCCGAACGGAGGCGCCAGCACCATCAGCTGGAACATGATCGGCGATCCCTTCCCGTTCGACGTGCCCTTCAACGCGCTGCTCGTCGATACGCCGCTCGGCCGAATCAGCATCCAGGAAGCCGCGAATCGCGGGTATATCCTGCCGAACATCTACACCTTCGATGGCGCAACCGGATACACGTTCCAGACCCTTCCGGCCGGCGCCCTCCGCGCGTGGACCGGGCACTGGGTCGGCATCACCTCGAATGTGGATCTCAGCCTCGTCGTACCGCCCGCCATCGTTTCTCGCGCGGCATCGACGACGACCCGGTCCGCGACGGCTCCAACCTCCGGCGGTACCGGTTGGACGCTCCAGATCGGAGCACACACCCGCAACCTGCATGACGCGTACAACTTCATCGGCACGGGCAGCCGGGCGCTCGACGGCTACGATCAGGCCGACGTGCCCAAGCCCCCGATGGCCGGGCCCTTCGTATCGCTCGGCATCTCCCATTCAGACTGGACGAAGAGAGCCGGAATGTACGCACAGGACATCCGCGCGGCAGGGCCTGGCAAAACCTGGTCGCTCGTGGCCAATACGGACCAGCCGAACAGCGACATCACCGTGAGCTGGAACGCCGCATCGCTGCCGAGAAACGTAAGGCTTACGCTCAAAGACGACTCGACGGGCCAGAGCTATGACATGCGGTCACGGTCCGCGATTACGTTCAACTCCGGCGACAAGCCTGGACCGAGAATGTTCACCGTCAGCTCAAGCCAATCGCTCGGCAGGTCCATCCGCGTGGCAAATCTCAACGTTCGCTCCGCCGGACGAGCCAGCGGAACGAGCGTAATCGGGTTCAGCCTGACCGGCGACGCTACCTATGAGGTGCGCATTCTCAGCGCAACCGGCAACACCGTTTCCACCGTCGGAAGCCGCGCGGCAGCAACCACCGGTGACGTCAGTCTCCTGTGGAATGGCCGCGACAACTCCGGCAAATCGGTTGCCGCCGGAACGTATATCGTGCAGGTGCGGGCCACGACGGCCGATGGCGAATCCGTCAAGGCAATTCAGCCGTTCACGGTCGTCCGGTAAGCCCGCATCCGGACGCCCTCAACAATCCATCTCGGAGGCAGGAATCATTCCTGCCTCCGACGAAAATAGCAACTGCACGATTGGCCGGCGCACCCCCTGCCGGCTCCGCGCAGCACGACCTCATCGGACGCGCCTGCGTCCATCCGTCGCCCACAATCGGGGGGCCGAGGCCTCTGTCCCGCAGGCAGGGGCGCAACTCCGGCTCACCACGGGCCGCCTGGGAGGAATTCTTTAATGGGGTGGAATCGCTTCCGCAGCCAGCGCCGGGCTCCGTTGCCGGCCGCGTTGCTTATCCTTGGGCTTTCAGCCGCTATTTCGCGGCCCGCCCGATCGCAATGCGTTGACACCAGCGTGACCAATGGGCAGGTCAGCGCATCCGTCGGAGTCTCCGGTACGCCCACCGGCGCTACCACCGTAAACTGCGCGGGTCGATTCGGCGCGACCGAGCCCGGCGCCACGGGCGGCGTCCTCCTGGCCGAAGCCGCCTCCGCGGTTAATCAGAGCTATTTGACGGTCCGAATCGACGGAGGACCGACCACGCCCGGAGTCGACACCGGCGCCACCACCTATACCCAGGGCGGATGGGACCTCATTTTCGGCGACAAGGGTTCGAACGAGCTCGACGCCACAAATACCAACGCCAAGACAGATCAGGGTGCGTGGCTCGTCCAGCCGGTCGCGAGCGGCACGTCGATCACGGCAACGTGGACGACGCTCCCCGGCGCCAATGCGACACACCCGATTCCTCGCATCGAAGTTGCGCTCAAGCTGACGCTCGTCCACGACATGGTGCTCTACCAGTTCACGGTGACAAACCGGGACGTGGCGGCCCACACGGTGCAGCTCCGATTCGCGCAGGACTTCAACGTGCCAGGCGCCCCCGATGGGCCCGTCATCACACCCAACCAGGGCCAGATCTGTACGGACACCGACCTCCCCGGCGCGCTCGTGCCCGCGACATGGCGCGCGCGTAACGGCGCGACCGGCCAGTCCGTCGGCGCCTCGCTTGTTCTTCCCAATGCAGTCTTCCTGCCCAACCGGGTGACCTTCGGCTCGACAACGTCCACCAACCTGCCGCTGTTCAACTTCGTACCCAATCCTCTCAGTAATTTCTGTACGAGCGCTACGAGGGACGGAGGAAGCGACGTCTATTTCGACATGGGGAACCTACCGGGCGGCACTTCGAGGCAGGTGTCTACTGCGTTTGGACGGCAAACCTCCACCATAGATTTCTCGAACCCGTGGGCCGCGGGCGTCCAGGGGCCGTCAGCTCTCACGTACGACCCGACACAACCGGTGGGGCAGCAGCTCACGCCGAGCCCCTTCACCGTCACGGCATTCATCAACAACAACCTGCTCGGCCTCGACCTTACCAACGCGACCGCCGTGTTGAACCTCCCGACCGGACTGGCCCTCGCGCCCGGCGAGACCGCGACGCATACGCTCGGCTCCGTCGCGGTGGGAACCGAAGCAACAACTTCGTGGCAGGTTATGGCAACTGGAGCGGCCTCCGGTCGCCTCACCTATTCCGTCGCTTTCAGCGCCGGACCCGGAGCACAGGGCAAAGTCGTGACCCGCGACATAGACGTGCCATCGCTGCCGACGCAGACATTCAACGCAGGCCTGCAGATGGTGTCCTTCCCATACACGTTTACCGATCCCACGCCAAGCGTCGCGCTCGGAATCAGCCAGTTCGACCTGCTGCGGTGGAATCCGGCCGTGAACGTCTACGAGGCCGTCGCGCGGCTCCAGCCCGGCGAAGGGTACTGGCTGCGGCTGCCACAGAACACAACCGTCAACCTCAGTGGCGCCACGCCTGTCCCCGTAGGCTCCACCAACTTCGAGATCAAGCTGCTGAACGGGTGGAACCAGATAGGAAATCCCTGGCTGACCCGCGTCCAGTGGTCCGACCTGATGGTAATCACTACCGATGTCGGGGATCCGAACTATCTCGTGCCGCTCTCGGTGCCCGCAGCCGCGCAGGCAGGGCTTATCGCGCCGACTCTCTACTTCTATGATCCCGCCTCCGGCGAGTACCGGTTCGATACGGACTTCAGCACGCAGCTTGTGCCGTTCCAGGGATACTGGGCGAAGGCTCTCAAGAACAACATATCCCTCCTCGTGCCGCCTCCGACAGGTCGCGCGGCAGCAAGACGCGCCGCCGCCCAAGCTACCGCGGCCGCGGGATGGAAGCTCCGGATCGCCGCCTCGACTGGAAAGAGTCAGGACACCTGGAACTTCCTCGGCGTCTCCTCGACCTCCAAAGACGGCTTCGACCTCTCGGATTACGAGAAGCCGCCGTTCATCAACGGGGCTGTACGCCTTGAGTTCACCAGAGACACCTGGGGCACGAGAGCCGGCGTCTACGCGCAGGACATCCAGGCCTCCGCCGGTGGAACCAAGACGTGGAACGTGCGGGTGACCACGCCCGCCCCGAACCAGGACGTCACGCTCTCCTGGCCTGAGATCACCTCGCTGCCCCGCAGCTACGAGCTCTTCATTACTGACGCAGCGACGGGGCAGCGCCAGCAGATGCGGCAGGTGCCCTCGATTCGCGTGAATACGGGCGACGCCGCCACCCGGTCCTTCGTGATTACGGCCGAGCCACGGACCGCGACCTCCGCGTTCAACCTGACCGTCACGATGGGTGCAAGCGGCTCGCGCGCAGCCAACGTCACGACCTTCGCCGTGGCAAGCACCCAGGCCGCGACCGTTACGGTCCGAATCAAGGGGTCGAACGGGCAGACCATACGGACCCTGGGCGGACGCGCCGCCTCGGTTGGAACCACCGCTTCGTTCGTGTGGGACAACCGCGACGCAAAGGGCGTTTCGGTCGCATCCGGCTCCTACATAATCGAGGTGACCGGCACCACGGCGGACGGCAAGACGAGACGGGCCGCGCAGCCGCTCATCATCGTCCGCTAACCCTGAACATAAAACCAGCCATTGCGCCAGCGAACCCTGCTCTGCCAGCAGGCTCGCTGGCCTTTGGCGACAGACATCTGCCTTACGATAGACTCGAATCATAGCGATTAAAGCGAGATTCGAGAAGCAACCAGCCTGACAATACGGTATTAAAGTCCCACCCCCCAGGGAATATCCGGCGAGGCCGCCATGAGCAGGCCGAGCCAACCCATTGCTCATCTTATGGCCGCGGCGGCGCACATCGCTGCCCGGTCGAGCGACTCGGGCCCTACGGAGACATGCGCAACACCTCCGCCGCCCGCAAGCTCCTGACTACCGAATCCTGTTACCAACAAAGGATTAAGGGGAGAGACTTCATGAGAGCTCTACGCAGCGTGCTGGGAAGGGTGGCGGCCCTTGCACTCCTCTGTACGCTTTTCGCCGGCCGGGCATACGCCGCGCCAACAGTCACGAATCCCGTGGTCCTTGCATCGACCGTGAACGGCATCGAGGCAGGTACCGATAATACCCAGTTCATATTTCGTGCCGACATCGTCCGTAGCGGAACGACGGCCACCCTGATTCAGGATCCGCTGCCGCCGCTGAGCCCGCTCCTGCCATTGCGGCCTCGGGTAGTTATCGATCCGTTTGATGATGCACACCCGGAGAACGGTGGACACCAGACGGTCTTTATGGTGCGCATGCCCGGCGCCGGCGTGAACACGTTCTTTGCATACATAACCGGCGGCAATATAGGCACCTTTGACCCGCCTGCCGGCTCCGGAGGCAACGGCGGCGGCGTTACGCACAAGTGGTCGATCGTGGCGTCCGAGCTGGATAACGCGACTCCGCCGGCTGTGACCACGACGGCATCGCCGACGCCCTCCGGCTCCCTTGTCGTCTTTCCCTCAGGGCCGAGCTCGGTCTCCATCGTCCCAGTCACCCCCGACTTCGGGACAGACGTCTCCGCTCTCGGCCACGGACTCCGACTTGACCCCCAGGATCCAACCGCACCCAACAATGGAGGCGGCGCCAACATTTACACGATCCGGGTCAGAGCAACTACGCGCGGCGGACTCCCCCTCCAGTATTTCAAGAAGCGCGGCAATTTTGAGTGGCGTGACCCAAGAGGCGATCCAGGCTTCAATGGCCTCGCCACCAATGACGCATATAACAGTGGCGTTATCCTTATTCTTACCGACCCCAACGGCGGCGTCCATTATTGTCCAATGGAGATCGATCCGGACGGGCCAAACAACGGCGTAACGCAAGCGACCACTTATCTCCGTGATACCGCCTCTTCGTCCGACCTGCTGCACCCCCAGGGCAGCACGCAATGGGCTTTCAATCCGAACGGTACGGGAGTTTTCTATCGCTATCGGATCCTGCCAACTCAGTACGCCGTTGACAGCCTGCACAACGCCTTCTTCGGCGGTCCTACTTCACCCGACGGCTTGCCCGCAATCCAGGTTGGCGCGGCCATTGCGCCGGAGGTCATTGGGCGACCATTCCGCAACCTCTATACGGCGTTCGCCGGACCTGGGCCGATTAGCAACATCTACCCATTTGAGACCAATACCGCTGGACGAACCGGCCAGTGGACCTACCGGTTCATTGCGACCACGGACTTTCGACCGCCGAAGTTAGGCTCGAACCCGTCCAACGGCGACCAGGCGACATCTCTCGCGCTTCAAAAGATCGCAGACCTTTATGGCACTGATGAGAGTGCCTACAACCCTGGCGGCACGGGTAACTTCGGTCAACCCTATGTCGGCGTGATGTTGTCCGACGGTGGATGGACGGACGATATCAAGGAGAACGGCTTCGCCGCCGATGCGAGCAGCAACTCTCACCGATCCCGCGTGACGACGAAGACGCGGGTGCGGTTCATGGTGCGCGTGACGAAGAGCAACAACATACCGCTTCCGCTCCAGGCTGTCCAGGTCTACATCGACGACGTTCCGCATTCGATGCAGCCGCTCAACAACACTGACCTTTACGCGAATGGCAAGCGTTTCTACTTTGACACGACCTTCGCCAACCCGGGGCAAGTTGGCGGCCACCGCATATACTTCACCGCAAACGTCGGAGATACAACGTTCGGCAACTTCTTTGCGCTGTGGCCGCGCCGTGACTGGGGCAGTCCCGGCCAGTCACAAGGAACCGGCGACGCCCGATTCACAGACACGCAGTCGCTCAACTACCAGCCGTTCAGCGCGCCGATTCCCTTTGGCACGCTGAACCAGGTCGGCAAGAATTACCTAACGGAGCCGTATGTCAACAGCAGGCCTGCTCTCTCGAACCCACAGGTCTCTCCTGTGTCGGGAACCGAGGGACAGCCGTTCACGTTCAGCGTCGTTTACACGGACCCCGACAACGACGTGCCGCTTGATGGCTTTGTCATAGTCGACAACCAGCCCTACCGGATGTCAGTGGACCCGTCCGTGCCACAGCCAGCGGATTACCGCGCGGGCGTCAAGTATACGTTCACTCTAACCCTGCCGCCAACCGGGTCGTCGACCCATACCTACTACTTCAAGTTCCGCGACAACTGGGCATCCGTGCTATCGCGGGAGGTCGGGGAATGGTCCACGCTACCGCTGGGAGATGACAACGGAAACCCGGCCTCCACGTTCAGCGGCCCGACTATCACGAGCAACAATAACAGCACTCTTGCGGACCCGGGTTACTCCTTTAGCGACCCGGCCCAAACCTCGGCGACCTTCTACGACTTCTTCGTAAAGTACAGGGACGCTGACAACCAACCGCCCGCCAACCTCAAGTTCTTCCTGAGCGCAAACGGCGGTGCCTCCTGGGACAACGGAACCGCGATGGTGCCGTCGGAGAGCAGCACCAACTATGTCACCGGTGTTCTCTTCCACCTGCCGAATCGTATCCAACTGCCACCAGGCAGCAACTATCGTTATAAGTTCATTACAAGTGACGGGGTGCAGGTGGCGCCAGGCACCATCTACGTCCGTGAGGGTACTGACAAACCGACAGACGGAACGTTCCACGAATTGAAGCCGACCGGCAATCCGAACGAGTACGGCGATCCGAATGGCACCCGAATAAACCCATCGACAAAAGACTGGGTGAACGCGCCCGGATTCCCGATATTCGTGTACTTCCGCGACGCGCTCGGCAACTACACGCAGACAAGTGGCTATGCGGTCAATTTCGTGAACGGCACGATAACGTTCGCAGCGGTGCCCACGCAGCAGGTCTTCGCGTCCTATTACCACCTCGATACGATTGGCCCAACGGTTAAGACCAATACCGCACCGACGCTGGCGCAGATCGATCCGACAGACACAACTTTCAACGGCAAGACGATCAGCGCCACGAGCGGCAGCCCTACCGACCCATTCACCTACAGCGTTGTCTATACTGATGCCGATAACCAGGCACCGACCTACGTCAATGTCGTCATCGACAACAACAGGACCGTGCCTCTGACAGTCCGCCCCGGCCAGACACAGCCGCTCGACTATACGCGCGGCGTCAAGTACGACACGGCAGCTGTCAACTTGGGCGTCGGAGCGCATCTCTATCACTTCGAAGCGTCCGACGGCGCCGACCTGGCCAGGCTGATACCGCTCATCCCGCCGCCGCCGGACACCGAATATCACGGACCGACCATTACGGATCCGTCCAACCTGACGCTCCCACTTGTTCAACCTTCACCGAAAGGCAAGTCGAACGATTCGTACACGTTCACGATCACGTACAACAGCCCGCAGGGCAGCGCGCCTCCAACAGGCGGAATCGAGCTCAGGCTCACACCGCAGCCCACGACCGACCAGACCAAGTGGGCGCCCGGGCAGGGAGTCGTCATCGCCCAAATGAACGCGATCGACCCGCTCGACTTCACAAAACCCGTTCGCTTCCAGGTCCAGTTGACAGCCACCAGCACGCCCGGGCTCAATAACCTGCTACCCGGAACGTACCAGGTGAAGTTCGAGTTCACCAGCAATCCGACCGGCACTGGCAAATTCGCGCCTGACCTGACCGTCAACGGCCGGCCGACACTCAGCAATGCGACGGCAACGCCGAACCCGCAGAGCCGTGGTGGCGACATCACCGTCTCGGTCAAGTGGAAGGACGTTAACGGCGATCTACCCGTCGACGCGAATGGCAGCACGCTGAAACTCTTCATCAATAACGCCGAGTACACAAAGACACAGCCCGTTGCAAGCCCTGGCACCAGCTCGGACCAGGCGAAGGCTGGAATCACGTACACCTGGACGGTGGCCGCAAGCGACTATCAGCCGGGTACGTATCCCGTTCGAATCGAAGCGTCGGACGATCTGGAGACATCACCACAGTCGCCGATCTCGCCAACCACCGGTACTCCGGCTGGCACGATCACCATCAATGCGGCGGCACTGCCAACTTTGGCAGGTCCGACGCCGAACACGCCAGCCACGAACGACGGTACGCTGACGCCGCTCAAGGGCGCATTCGGAGGGACATACACCTACTCAATCGTCTATAAGCACGCCGATAACGTCGCACCCCAGACGATCCAGCTCCTCATCGACGGTGGAGCAACAGGCGGCGGTCAGACCATCGACCTCCAGCCGAAATCCGGCCAAACCCAACCGTATAACTACGTGAACGGCGTAACCTACACGTACACGACCGCAGCCGGAAGCCTCGCCTCCGGAGCGCATACCTACTCGTTCACGGCTAGTGACCGCCTGGCCACCGTCAACCTGCCGGCCACAACCGGACAGACACTGCCTGGGCCGACCGTAAACGCCGTGCCGACACTCGCCAGCGCAAATGCCGCGGTGGTTGGCGCGACGCCGTCCACCGTCAATGCAAGTAATGCCCTGACGCCGGCAATCACGGCCAATACCACCTCGAAGCTCGTGTTCCAGGTTACCTACAAGGACACGGACTTCGTGGCCGGAGGGACCGCGCCAACCGTCACCATGACGGTCGGAACCGGGACGCCCATCGCGATGACGCCGGTCGGCAGCTCTCCGAACTATGCAACCGGAGCGGTCTTCACCACCAGCGCGGCAGGAATCACGCTGCCGCCTGGAGACCAGGTCATCCACTTCGACGCAACGGATGGCCTCGATCCCGCACGCCTGCCGGCCACCGGGACCATCTCCGGAATCCACATCGCCAACATCGTCACGCTCGACAAGGTGGCGGCAATCACGCAGCAGGATCCGACCGGCGGCACCGTTTCGCCGCTGACCGGGCCGCTCTCGCAGACCTTCACCTACAAGGTCCTCTACATGAACGCGGATGGAACCGCTCCGTCCTTCGTGAATGCAATTCTCGACGAAGCGACGAAGAAGGTCACTGTCCCGCTCACGCCGGCCGCAACCGGCGGCGACTTCAAGGCGGGCGTCATCTACACCGGCACCCATCGCTTCAACACGGGCGGAACGCACACCGTCCACTTCGAAGCGGCGGATACCGTCAGCCCGACCTATATCGGCTACTACCCGGCGCTCGTGCCGCCGGCGACCACCCCGACGCCGATCTCCGCGCCGACCGTGAATGAAGCGACCTTCGCGGCCGCGACGTTCAACCCGGTCAAGCCGGTCGTCAGCCAGTCCGTGACAATAGGCTCGAAGCTCATAACCGTTCCGCTTCGCGCCACGCAGATAGCCGTTAAACTGGTCAAGCCCGACGGGACCGGAGTGAATGACACGACCAACTCCGCATCCGACGGCACGATCGCGTACACGTTCACGCCGGATCAGACCGGGGACTGGCAGATCCAGTTGAGCTGGGCAGGGCAGACCGGCGTGTATGACCCGGTCATGCAGGCGTTCTCGTTCAGCGTGACCGGCTACACCGTGCCGCTCGCCAATGGCCAACTCGACATGATCGCGGTACCGCTCATACCCGTCTCGCCCGACCCGACGCTCTCCTTCGGCGTGACGGATTCGAACGGCGGCAATCTTGCCGTCACGACCCTGAACCTGATCGAGTGGTCGCCGAGCCTCGGCCGCTATCTGCTGCTCAACCAGGATGGCAACTTCCCGGGTGTCGCGGCAGGCCAGGCGTACTGGGTGAAGCCGAGCCAGAGTATCGTGCTCAACCCGAGAGGCCGAATCGCCGACCAGACCCAGCCGTATACCATTCCGCTCAACCCGGGCTGGAACATGATCGGAACGGTCTTCCTCCAGGACATCAACTGGAGCGCCGTGAAGGTCCGTGTCAACGGCCAATTGCTCAACATCGCCGACGCCGGCCAGTACGTTCGCCCTGTCGCATGGACGTACAGCAAGTCGACCGGCGGCTACCAGATGGTAGACCTTCCGGACGGCGTTCTCTCCTCCGGGCGAGGATACTGGATTCATGCCACGCAGGCGGTGGATCTGATCCTTGCACCGCCTGGAACGCGCGCAGCCAACGTCGGCCGCGCAACCGTGGAGCGCTCCACGTCGCTCCAAATCACGGTCCAAACGGGCTCTCACACCGACCGCGACAACTTCGCTCCTCTCAACTCCGCGGCGAATTCCCGCCTCGCGTTGCAGGAGAAGCCGCCGTACGTCGGCGAACATGTGAGCGTCCACTTCGTTACGGACAAGGTCGAGCTGCCGGCGGATTCGCGGGCAGCCGCGGCAGGCGCATCGAACGTGGTCGTCTTCGACGTCGAAACCGACAAGAAGAACGCCGACGTATCGGTGAACTTCCCGAACCTGGGCGCGCTCGGTCGAAAGACCGACGTCACCCTGGTCGATCTGACCAGCAACACCCGGCGCGCTCTCGGCACCGGCGCAGGCGTCACCTACAACTCCGGTGAGAACACGGCGGCACACCGGTTCGCGCTCATCATGAACACCGCTACCATCAACACGCGGCTGGTCATCACCGGACTGGCGTCCGCCGGAGGCAACAGCCGGAGCCCGGCCGTCTCGTTCTCCTACAATGTCTCTGGCGCCGCGACCATCAAGGCCCAGATCGTTGGCGGGGCGGGCGGCCAGACCCTCCGCACGCTCGACAGCGGACGCGCGGTGCCACAGGGGACCAACAGTCTCGTGTGGGACGGCAGGGACGCGAAGGGCGTACCGGTAGCGTCGGGCAGCTACCTGCTCAAGCTCACGGCAACGGACGAAAAGGGCCACACGGCCACGGGAGTCCTGCCGGTGACCGTGGTCCGCTAAGCGAGGGACTATACGGCATAAAGGGAGAGGCTCGCGCCGCTGCGAGCCTCTCCCAACCCAGGAGGAAATCCAACGAACATGAGACCGTTCTCAACCGTCCGCGAGCTGAGCGCGCTGACCGGCCGCCTGGCCGATATCACCGGCGCCTCGATGGTATATGCGCCAAGTCTCTACCGCCGCGGCCTCATTACGACGGCGGCACTCACGGTGATAGCGGCGGCCATCGGAAGCCCTGCCTCCGCCGACGAAGCAAGAGTGAATCTTGCCCAGGCGGTCAAGCGCACCGTCCTTGTCTTCCCGGTCGATATGCCCGATAACGGCCCGGCGAACAAGGATGACGTATCACAACTCATCACCGACACCATCGTGTCCCGGCTCCAGGCGTCCGGCCAGTACACCGTCATCCAATACCATAAGACCCTGCCGCCGGTCGCCCGCCTTCATCTCGACCAGCAGCTGACCGACACGGACGTCGCTCCGCCGTTCGCGCAGGACACGGCGAAGGCGACGAAAATCACAAAGCTCACCGGCTATGACGTGGCATTTATGGGCGCCGTGGACGAGTACACCTATAATGAGGCCGACAATCAGGCGGACGTAGTTGTGCGCGGCCAGCTCCTCGACGTGAAAACCGGGAAGAACCTCGGCGCACCGGTAATTCTGAAGGACTCCAGCAGCAAGGGCGGCATGGCGAAAGAGCCGGCAAAAGCGCTCGAAGCCGCGCGGGCCGCTGGCAGCCAGCTCGCACAGAAGCTCATTCCGATCTCGTCGACGCCGGTCACCCAGCCGACAAACCCGATAACCAAAGCGCCCTCAAAAGCTCCCCAGAAGAAAAAGCACAACAACACCGGGCTTCTGCTCGGCCTGCTCGCGATCGGACTCGGCCTGGGAATTGGGCTCGCCAGCAGCGGCGGCGGCCACGGCGGCGGCAATGGCGGCGACCTGCCCCCTTCTCCGCCCTAACCGGATGCCCACCGCGGAGTGGCAACGAAAACCACGCATTGCCATGGGCGAGAGGCGCTCGCGCCGGACACGATTCCGGTGGTACGCCTCTCGCCCGGCATAGCTTCAACGGCGGCCTGCCCGGCCTGAACGCCTCGCATCCGCTTCCCGCAACACCAGCCTATGACCAGCCGAACCCCTGTCTGCCTCGTCCTGTCAACCCTGCTGACGCTCAGCGCCGCCACCGCCCTTGCGGCCGGCCTCCCCACCATCAAGCTGCGCGTCAACCGCTCGGCAATCCTCAATGACGGCCGCGACGTGTCGGAAATCGTCGCCGACGTGCGCGACAGCACCGGCAACTTCGTTCCCAATGGCACGACGGTTCGATTCGACACCAGTCTCGGCGGATTCCAGCCCGGCATGTCTCCGAATGCAACCGCATCTACCCAGTCCGGGCAGGCCCGCGTGCGCTTTGTGGGCCAGCAGAAGGGCACGGCCACGATTCGCGCGTCCATGCAGGGCGCGGTCTCGGAGCCGGCCGAGGTGGTTCTGACAGACGATCCAACGGAGACCTTCCAGGGAAACGCCTATATCGACCTCACCGGGACCAAATCGCTTCTCTACAGCGCGAACGAGCGTGTTCTGGAGGCGACCGGCCGCAAGAAGCTGGAAGAGGACAAGGGCCTCCCGGGCGCCATTCTCACATACCGCAACATCGAGATCGCCGCCGACACCATCCAGCTGTCCTGCACCGATAACGTCGTCAGAGCGATCGGCCACGTCGTCGTCAGCCGCGGCGGCAAGCGGCTGCGATGTTTGCGGCTCAACTTCCCGCTCACCGGCAAAGAGGGCTTCGCGGTCGTCGAGACAGATAAGCGGATTGTGCCCGTCAAGGTCAAAACCTCCGACCTGAGCACCACCCCCGCGACAACCGGCATCTCGCCGGTCATTTTCCAGATGGCCGACACCGCGGCGGCGCCACAGCTCATCGAAGCGTCGCAGATCCGCCTCTTCCCCGGCGAGAAGCTCCAGTTCAAACGCCCGAAGTTCTACACCGACGGCCAGAAGCTCGTCTCCATGCCGTTCTACTCGTTGCCCCTCTACTCGACGCAGCTCTTCACGGACCAGTTCGTCAGCGTCGGGTCTCAGGGACTGGGCGTCGACCTGCCATTCTACTACGACCTCTCGGCGGGCTCGACCGGAATCTTCCACGTGCGCAATGGGGAGCGGAGCGGCCGGTCCAGCTTCTCCACCCGGCCCGGATGGTCGCTCGACATGGTCCAGCAGTACAACTCGACGGGGACCGCGCGCAGATATACGGGCGAGGTGGCGCTGACCGGATTGTCCCGCACCGACTGGGGATTCAACTGGAATCACAGCCAGGAGTTCAATTCGGACACGCGCGCCTCGTTCAATCTCGACCTGCCGCAGCACCGCGCAATCTTCGGGTCCACGAACCTGAATCGCGATTTCGGTCCGTTGCATGCGGGATTGAATCTGTCCGGCAACCGGTCGCTCTCCGGCTATCAGTCGAGCGGCACCGAGGCAGACGCCTACCTGGAAACGACCCCGAAGAAGTTTGGCAAGACGGGCTACATGGTCGCCTATGGAGCCACGGCGAGCCAGACTCACAACAAGAACGCGGGATTCGCGAGCAGCATTGCATCGGAGGGGATTCAGACGCGGTTCTACAGCAAGCCGCTCACGCTCGGCCGCGCGACGACGATTACGAACTACATCACGGTCGGTCACACGTGGACGGACCAGGGCCGGAGCGGCCCATCGCTCCTGAGCACGATAACAGCGAGCCATACGTTTAGCGGCGGCGCGAACCTTCAGATGACCTATGACTTCGTGCAGTCGCCGGCCGCCCTCATCAACAGTGGCAAGCACCGGCTGTCGACCAACTTCGCAATGAGCAGCGGCGCCAGGTGGAATATCTACTTCTACAACAGCATGCTGCTGGACGCAAACGTGTCGACCACGATAACCGACTTCAATTTCGCGGTAGCCCCCCGCTGGCGGCTGACCCTCTCCGCCACGCTCCAGCGGTTTGCCGGCTCACAGTTCCGCGACTACCAGTTTGGATTCGCGCGCACGCTCGGCGGCAGGGACTTCGTCCTCTCCTACTCGACCTACAGCCACCGAATCTTCTTCGACCTGGAAGCCAGCCGCTTCTAACCGGTTCGCGGGTGAATACGCATGAGGTCCGGACCGGAAATTCGGTCCGTACCTCAAAGTGTAACTGATGCGCGGCCGTGGTCTACCCCAGCAGCGCGGCCGCTTCCGCCTTGTTCCCGCCCAGCAGGTAGAGAGGCCGGAGCTCGCGCGCCGCGGCGAGCAGCGCCTCTTCGAGCTGCGGTCCGCTTGCAACCACCGGGTGTGTCCGGTTCCATGCAATGCCGAACACCGCGTGCTGCCCCTTCACCTTCCGCATCCGGTCCCCGAACGCCCTGAGCGACTTCCTGTCGAGCGCCTCGCCCTTGAGCGGTTCGCCGACGGAATTGCATATCGTGTATGCGCGAATCTCCGGCCGCTTGTTCAGATAACTACTTAGGGGACCCGCGAGACCGAGGAGATTCTTTGCAAACGTCTCCTTCTCGTCGGCGTAGTCCTCCACGAAAACGAGCAGACGAATCTCCTCGCCTGTTATGGCGGCGCGCAGGTGCACATAGGGCTTATAGGCGCGCTTCTCCTTCGCGAATGCCACCCACGTGGCGACCGGCGCGTTGACGCTCCTTCGCAGGTGTTGCGCGACGTGCGGATAGAGCGTGGTCCCATACTCCTCCGAAAGCCGCGGCGCCAGATCCTCGCCCAGATCCTTCAGCTTCGGCGTGATCCACGCCTTCAGCGCCGGCATCCGCGTGCCGAAGTCGGGCAGCTCGAACACTTCGAAATCCTTCTCTGTAAAGCCGCTGAACGGCAAGTCGGTACTCCTTTCAAACTCTGCACATTGGACTCTATCGCTCCAGAAGCGCCATGATCAGGCCGACCGCGATGGACCCGCCGATAACCCATACCAGCACCGACCCGCCGCAGGACGCAGCGGACGGCGGACGGCCGACCGTCCGGTTCTTCAATCGCCGAAGGTCCGCCGCTCTGGGGAGCGGCGGAGGGGCCGGAGTTACCGCGGTGTCCGAGTCCGGGTGCATCTTCGCCTGGCAGCTCCAGCACCGCTCGGCCGATATCGTATTCTCATTCCCGCACCGGAGGCACCGCACCCGGTAATTCGATTCCGCGAGACCGACCCCGCAAGTGGAACACTCCGCCTCTCCCAGATGGTAGCTCCGCCGGCACTGCGGGCACCAGCGCTGCTGCGTATACACGGGCGGCATCGCGACGGTTTGGTCGGCGGAAGCCTCCGCGACCAGCGGCGCTCCACGTCGGGAGGGCGGGCGCGGGTCCGGCATGGCGGCGGACACAGGCGGAAGCCAATGCGGAACCTTGACCGTGGCGGGCTCGGCGTCCGGTTTGCTCGGCGGCTCAATGATGTCTGTCGGCCCGATCGCATCCGGCTCGTATATGAACGTATCGGCAGGCTCTTCAACAGGTGGTGGCGACGCGACAGTGGCATCCGAATCCGGCGCGAATTGGCCAGCCGCGATGTCGGATGCTGATGTGCCCGCCGGCGCTATTTCACGCGTCGCGAGTCCGGCTGTCTCCGGTGAGTCCCGCAAGCCGGGCTCGCCGGATTGCAGCCAAACTCCTCCGCATTGCGCGCACGTCAGCGGACTGACGCCGGGCAGTATCTCCACGCGCTCGAGCTGCACGGTCCGGCAGACCGGGCACGGCTTCGGAAGCCCTTCGAACATCGCCGCGCTGGCCGCAGAGGGGAACAGCCGGTCCAGTTCCGTGAATCGCGAAGGCTCGCTCTCGGCGAGTGCAGTGAATTCGGCGCGTTCCATCCAGCAGCCGCCGCAGCTTCGGCAGGCGTGAATCAGCAAGCCGTTCCAATCCACGGCCTCCAAAATCAGGCTGCACTGCGGGCAGAATCGCACTTCCTGTCCTTATCCGCGCTTCGACAGCGCTTCGCGCTCATAGCTGCGGACCTCGTCCAGCCACGCCGGCCCGACCGGGACGCACTGCTTCTTACAGTACATTTCCCACACAGCGCCAAATGGCAGTGTCTTCAACTCTTCCAGCATCGCCAGCCGCGCCGTAAAATTGCCGGATAGCTCGGCCTCGCGCAGGAGAGCGGTGGGCTCCAGCAGGGCTATGAGGAGAGCCTTCAACATGGCCCTGGCGCCGATCACCCACGCCGCCACCCGATTGATCGACGCATCGAAGAAGTCGAGACCAACGTGCGTGCGGGCGAGGAAGTCGCCGCGCACCAGCTCCTCCGCGATGGCCCGCAGGTCGTCGTTCAGAATGACCACATGGTCGCTGTCCCACCGCACGCCCCGGCTGACGTGGAGCAGAATCTCCGGCACGTAGAGCAGGATGGACGATATCTTATCGACAATGGTCTCGGTGGGGTGGAAGTGGCCGGCGTCGAGGCAGAGCAGAATCGGCTTCTCGCGATTCGCCATCGCATAGCCCATGTAGAACTCGTGGGACCCGACTACGTACGCCTCCGACCCGATTCCAAAGAGCTTGCACTCGACGGCGTCGATGTTGTGCTTCGGGTCGATTCGCTCCGCGAAGACCTCGTCCAGCGACTGCTTCAGGGTCTCGCGGTAGCGCTTCCGGTCTATCGGAATATCCTTCATCCCGTCCGGAATCCAGAGGTTCGTGACACACGGGGAGCCGAGCTGGCGGCCCATCTCCGCGCCGATCTTCCGTCCGGCAATCCCGTGCTCCACCCAGTAGCGGCGGTTCTCCTCGTCCTGGCTGGAGAGCGTGAAGCCGTCGTTGGCGCGCGGATGCGAGAAGAAGGACTGATTGAAGTCGAGCCCGATTCCGTTCGCCTTCGCCCAATCGATCCATCCCTGGAAGTGCTGAGGGCCGACCGCGGTCCGCTCCGGGGCCTTCCCGCCGAATTCGCCGTAGATCGCATGCAGCGCCAGCCGATGTTTGCCCGGAAGGAGGCTGTACGTCTTCTCCAGGTCCGCCCGCAGCTCGTCCGGCGTGCGCGCCTTGCCGGGATAGTTGCCCGTCGCCTGAATCCCGCCGCCCGTCAGCCCGGCGTCACTCTCGAACCCGCCCACGTCGTCGCCCTGCCAGCAGTGGAGGGAGATGGGAATCCCCGCCAGCCGGTCCATGGCACTGTCAGTATCTACGCCGAGCGCGGCATAGCGCTCGCGAGCAATCTCATATGCGCGTTCGATCATTGTGGGGCTCTCCTTCGAGGCGGTTGCATGGTGCGGCACGCACTTTGGATTCGGCGCGCGCGGCGGCAACTCCTGTCCGAATCGCGTTACAGGAATTGGACGGCCGCTGGCGAATAGGTGCATCAATCCGCCCTTCGTGTCTCCAGAGGTGAACCCATGCGTTTCGTACTCGTTCTCGCCGCGCTCGTCGGCCTTACTCCGGCTCTTGCGCAGTCGCCGCTGAAGCTCAACTCGTACCCTCAGCTCATCGCAACTCGATTCGAGGATGCCCATCCAAAAGGCATGCCTGGACCGCTGTCGCCCGTTCCCGCCGTTGTCGCATCAAACGACCGGGTTCGCGCGACGGTCGGCACCGTCCTGAGCTATGCGAAGACGAGGAGCGGCGAGGAGTGGATGGTGGGCACGAAGGGGCCGTACCGCCGCAGGGGCGACCGAACCACGCCGCTCGACCTGCCGCGGACATATAAGCCGGGCCAGCCCGTCCCGCATATCGACTCGGTGATTCGGCAGGTGGCCGCGGATTCAAAAGGCAACGTCTGGATCGCGTCCGACCAGGGCGTCTACGTCACGGACGGCGACAACTGGTGGCACCCGCTCAACCGCCACGACGGCATGCCGTATGAGGACGTGACCTGCCTTGCGCTGCTCCCGAACGGCGACGCGTGGGGCGGGACGACCAACGGCGCCTGGAGGCTGCGGAACGGAGAGTGGCGCTACTTCCGCGGAAAGCGATGGATGCCAGGCAACAGGGTGGCCGCCATCACAGCCGATTCTTCGGGCGCGGTCTGGCTCACTACCGACGGGGGAGTCGGGAAGATTGAAGAGCGGGCGATGACGCTCGCCGAAAAGGCCGCCCGCTACGAGGAGATCACGCAGGCGCGGCACAATCGCCGTGGCTTCGTAACCGACTGCGGCCTGAAGGTCCCCGGCGACCCCTCCGGCGGGATCATCCCGAACGCGAGCGACAACGACGGGCTCTGGACCGCCATCTATGTCGCCGCCGAATCGTTCCGCTATGGCGCGTCGAAGGACGCTCAGGCTCGAAAGTACGCCTCCGAATCGATGGAAGCGCTGCTCGACCTCACCCGCCTCAGTGGCTATCCCGGCTTCCCCGCCCGCGCCATCATCCGAAAGGGCGAGACGGTGAGCGGGTACGACCCCGACGAGACCGTGCGCATCGACGGCGAGCCCGACAAGATCTGGTACACGTCGCCGAAGGACCCGAACATCGTCTGCAAGGGTGACACCTCCTCCGACGAGCTGGACGGCCACTTCTTCGCCTACTACATCTTCTACGAGACGGTGGCGGACGCGAAGCAGAAGGAGGAGATGAAGCCGGTCGTCCGCGCCATCGTCAACAACCTGCTCGACCATGACTATACGCTTGTCGGGAACACCGGGCGCAAGACCCGCTGGGGCGTCTTCGGGCCGCAGTACCTGAACGACGATCCCCGCTGGTTCGACGAGCGCGGCCTCAACTCCATCGAGATGCTCTGCTACCTCCGCGTCGCCATGCATATCTGCGGCGATAAGCGCTTCTCGGACGCGTATGAGAACCTCATCGACAAGCACCACTACCTGCTCAACACTCTCAACTATCGCCGCGGCCTCGAGTGGTGGGCGGTGAACCACTCCGACGATGAGCTGGCGTGGTGCGTCTACTTCCCTCTGGTGATGCTGGAGCGCGAGCCCTCCCGCCGCGCGGTCCTGATGGAGAGCCTGATGAGCTCGTACAAGGGCCTGGAGGCGGAGCACAGCCCGTTCTACAACTTCCTGACCGGCGCGATGGCGGGCAAGCCGCTCGGCACGTCGGAATCGGTGACGATGCTCCAGGACTGGCCGTGGGAGCTGATCAACTGGGAGATGAAGAACTCGCACCGCCACGATGTGACCTTCCGGTCGGCGCAGGGCGGCCGGAACCGCGCCGAGATCGACCGCGTACTGTCGGTGTCGGAGCGGCGCGTCATGAAGTGGAACGGTAACCCGTGGGAGCCGGACGAGAACGGCAACGGCGGCTCGGAGGAAGACGGGGCCGCGTGGCTCATCGGCTACTGGGCCGGCCGCTACTATAAGTTCATCGACGAGTAAATCTCCGCCTGCTCGTCCCCGTTATCGTGCGCCGGTGACACGGATACAACGCGTGCGTCGCGGCTCCTCCCCAATCCCAATTCGGTTGACGAAGACCGGCGCGGCCGCTCGTATTGAATCGAGCAGTCCATCGCGACCCTCGCCGCAAACGGGCAGGGTCGCGACCGATTCGGGGAGGAGCACATGTCGGCAAATCGAAAGCAGAGGGCTCTCAGGCACCAGCGGGCCGTATCCCGCAGCGTCGTCAAACATCGCCAGGCAGCGGGGCCGCGTCGCGCGGTCCAATCCCCGCTCCCTCCCGGCGCCATTCCAAATACGGTGCCAACCTGGCCGGTCCTCGAGACTCTCATCTCTTCGGACTGGGAGGAGCCAGGCGAGCTCGTCCAGATACTGGTCGCGCGCGCATCGAATTCTGGCAGAGTTGCCGCCGCGGCGTTCCTGATCGACCTCGGCTGCCTCGGCGTCAAGAACGCCATGGCCATCGGGTTCGATTCAATGGTCGATTACATGAACTTCCGCGAGGACATGACAGAGGTTCAGGACTTCAAGATTGCGGACATTAATCTCGCGGCCAGAATCATTCGCGAGGCCGTCCGATACGCGCGGGATCTCGGGTTCCAGCCGCATCGGGACCTTGGCAAGGCCATGATGATACTCGGCTCGGCCGATCCCGACGCGCCGAACGTGGCAGGCGTCGAGATTCCGGTCGGCGAGGAGGACGGCAAGCCGCTGTTCATTTCCGGTCCCCACGACAATGTCCGGGCGATCCTCTACAAGCTGACGGAGCGGTGCGGGCCGGACGGATTCCACTTCGCCGTCGGCGGACCGAAGGTACTGGATCTTGTCGAAATCGAGGAAGACGAGGCCGCCTGATAAGCTTTCAGGCGGCCTTTTCGGACCTCCGGCACATGGGAACTTCCACTCTCGCCGCGCGTCTCCTATATATTCAAAAGACATCGGAATCGGATAACTGAACCTTTGCCCGACAGTCCATTGCGGGAGGTGAACGATGGAGCATGACGCACTCGTGGGTCATGTGCGGCACAGGGCGCGGCTGGCGTCGCGCGGCGAAGCGGATCGGGCCCTCCGCGCAACGCTCGAAACCCTGGCGGAACGACTCGATTCCGATATGGCGGAGAACCTCGCCTCGCAGCTTCCGACCGAGATTGGCGGATATCCGCTGACCGCTCCCGCGGAATTTCAGCCGCTGTTCGAAGGGAGCGTGGGCCAGATGTACCGGGCGGCGTGACGGCGCGAGGGCGGGGAACAGCGGACGGCTTATGACACATTGAGGCGAATTCCATGGCCGAGCTGACCAACGAACAGGATAACCGGGAGCGGCAGCGCGCAAGCGAACGGCTCGCGTCCTCCGAGACCCTGAGCCGCTACGCGGACATTCTGCTGACCGGCGAGCCGCAGGACGAGGAGTATTGGCAATGGCTGGCGACCGCGCCGGAATCGGAGCTCGTTAAGTTTGCTGAAGACTGCCGCGATTCCCGCCGTGACCGCATTCTCGTCGAGGAGATCGCGCCGGATCGCGAAGAAGACTGGCAATAGCGGCAGAGATCGGCGTGAGGATCGATTCGGGGAGAACAACCGATCGCGAGGAGCAAGGAGATTACGAATCATGGAAGCGAAACGCATATCCGTCGATGAGGCAAAGAGAAGGTTCGACGCGGGAGACGGCACGGTCTTCCTCGATACGCGCGCGCCCGATGCGTGGAACAAGTCGGACGTACAGATTCCGGGCGCGATTCGAGTTGACCCGCACGAAGTCGAGCAGCATCTCGGCGAGATTCCACGCGGCAGGCCCATCATCACCTACTGCACCTGACACAACGAAGGATCGAGCGCCCGTGCGGCGCAGATACTGATGGACAAGGGCTGGACCGACGTTCAGGCTCTCCAGGGCGGCTTCGACGCGTGGCAACAGAAGGGATACCCGGTCGAACAGAAGGTCCAGGCGCAACGGGCCGCGTAGTCTCCCATCATATAGTCAGTGGACCGATTCGAGCCAGAGCCGGCGCCATGACGCCCATTCGGATTCGTCGGTGGTGTAGTCCGCGAACGGCGCGACGCCCGCGAATACCGACGGAACTGCGGCCGAATCGGCCATGCCCTCTCGCACGCCCTTGAGCGCGACGTCGATATTCTCGGCTCGCGGGTTGTGAGAGGGCAGCCCCTTGCCGTACGTGGGGATTCCCAGCATGACGCGGCATTTGGGATTGCCGCGCGAAACCGCGCGCGTGACGTGAATTGCCTGCTGGTGCGCCAGCCACGCATAGCTGCGAGGAAGCCAGAATCCTGTGTCGTAGACCATCACGGCGACCTGGTCGCACGGCTTCGCCACCTGCGCGAAGTAATCCTCGCTCCAGCCGAGCCTGCCGAGCGGTCCGGGATACCAGACGGGCGTGGCGACCGAAAGGAGCTTGCCTGCCGGCAGCGCCGCGCGCGTCTCCCGGAGGAGGTCGAGGTAGCCCGGCTCGCCCTCCGCGCAGATCTCGTAGTCCCACTGAACGCCGTCGAACCCGCAATCGCGCGTGAGCCACGCCGCTTCCCGCGTCATCCGGGCGCGCACCGCCCGATTCGTCAGGTCGACGCGCGGTCCCTCGCCCCCGCCCGATGCCGCGTACGCATAGGCGAAGAGCTTCACGCCCGGCGCTTCGTGGTGGAGCGCATCCGTCAGCCTGCGCGCCTGAGCTGGATAGCGGAAGTGCAGCGCGCCGTCCGAGCCGACGTAACGGACGTGGAAGTACGCGTATCGAATCTGGTTCCGCGTCAGCCGCTCCGCCAGCTCCCGCACATCGACGTCGCCATGCTCCCCGAAATACCACGTGTACCGCAGCCAGAGCCCGTTCTCGCCATGATTCGCGCTCGGCGCATTGGCGTAGGAACCGTAGGGGTACGCGTAGTAATCTAACGCCAGCCAGCCGAGGAACAGACACAGCAGGCCCAGCACGCGGCGAATCCACCGCCTCGGCTTCCTGACACGCCCGCCTGCCGCCTGTGCCTCCTCCAACCAGCCCTTCCTTTGCGCCTTTGCGCGAGTCTCATGATTCTCTTCCGTTCGAAAGGATTGACGATGGAACAGCAGCCCTCGGTTTCGTTCGCCGGGCCGTTCGTCTCGATTCAGCGCGTCTATTGGGATCAGCTCGACCTCCTCGGCGTGCTCCACAACAGCGCTTATCTGCTCCTCTTCGAGCGGGCGCGGACCGAATTCTGGCGCTCGCTGGGAATCAGTGGCTATGGCGACGAGAAGCTCGACTGGCCCTACCTCGTCGCGCGCAACGAGGTGAACTACCGCAGCCCCATCACCTCCGAGCAGGACGTGCGCGTCGGCGTCTGGGTCGCGAAGCTGGGCGGCAGCTCCATCACGTTCGGCCACGACGTCCGCTGCGAAGACGGGACGCTCGCAGCCGACGGCAGCACCGTCATCGTCCGAATCGACGCCCAGACGCAGCGCCCCGTCCGCTGGAGCCCCGGATTCCGCGGCATGGTCGCCCGTTTTCTCAAGCCCTCCGTGTGACTTCTCCTGCTCGCGTTCGCAGTATAATAGCTCCATGAATAGCGAAGAGTACGAGCGGATGTACCGGCTCGAAGATACCTACTGGTGGTTCGTCGGGCGGCACAACCTCGTCCTCACATTCCTGAAGGACCTCTACCCGAATCGCTCGGACCTCACAATTCTCGACATCGGCTGCGGCACGGGCGCGATGTCCGAGAAGCTGGCCCGATTCGGCACGGTGGTCTCCGCCGACTTCAGCCCGCTCGCCCTCCAGTTCAGCCGCCGTCGAAAGCTTACGCGCCTGTGCACCGCCGACGCGATGCGCCTCCCGTTCCGGGACGACTCATTCGACGTCATCGTCGCGCTCGACATCCTGGAGCACCTTCCCAACGACCAGGCGGCGCTCTGCGAGTTCCAGCGGGTCCTGAAGCCCGGCGGCCGCGTGGTCGCGAGCGTCCCGGCCTACCAGTCGCTCTGGTCCGCGCACGACGTGGCGCTCATGCACTTCCGACGCTACACCGCCCGCCTCGTCCGCGAGCGCTTCTCGATGGCCCGCCTCAAGGTCGGCAAGCTCTCCTATGCCATGACCCTCCTCTTTCCCATCGTATGGGCCGTCCGGCAGGCGTCCAACCTCTTCCGCCGCAAAGACGCGGAGCCGAAGGCATCGCTGGTCAGCGTTCCGGGCGCCGCCAATCGCGCGCTGGTCGGCCTGCTCGGCGGCGAGAATGCCGTCCTCCGCCGCATGAATCTCCCCTTCGGCGTCACCGTCTTCTGCGTGGCGCAAAAGACGCCATGACGTGGATCGCCGCTGCAATTGTTCTCGCTGCGATCTCCATGCTCTTCGCGTGGATGATGCTCGTCGAGCCGCGCCGCATCGAGATCACCCGCCACGACGTCGTCGACCCAGACCTGCCGGACGGGCTCGACGGCCTCGTAATCTGCCAGGTGGCCGACGTTCACATCACCGCCGCGGGCCGCAACGCGAGAGAGATCGCGGCCGCCATCCGCTCCGTCCGCGCCGACCTTTACGTCTTCACCGGCGACCAGATTCACCGCGAATCGGGGATGGACGCCTTCCTCGCGTGGTTCGACGACCTCGACGACGCGATCCGCCCGTGCATCGTAGTCCAGGGTAACGCCGAGCATAAGCCGGGATTCAGCGCCGCACCCGTCCTCCGCGGCCTCGCCGCCCGCGGCGTGCCCGTGCTGAACAACGCGTCCTACTGCTTTCCCTGGGGCCGCGGCGCGCTCCAGATCGTCGGCATCGATGATCCGCATACCGACAATGACGACTTCGACCGCGCCTACCAGGACACCGACCCGAACGCGTGGACCCTCCTCCTCGCCCACTCGCCTGAAGCGGTCCTCCGCATCGGCGACCGGCGCGCCGACCTCATCCTCTCCGGCCACACGCACGGCGGCCAGATCCGTCTGCCGCTCGTCGGCGCCCTGATTCATGGCACGAAGCAAGTTCGCGGCCTCGTAATGGGATGGTACAAGGGAGAGAAGCTTGCGAAGCACGCAGGGCGCGACACGGGGAAGACACGCCTCTACGTCTCCCGCGGCCTCGGCACCAGCCGCTTCGCCGGCCGCCTCCTCTGCCGCCCGGAACTTGCGGTCTTCACCCTGCGGAAAGGCTGATTAAACCACCCGCTTCGCTTGAGACACAGAGGCACAGAGAAAGTCAAAGGCCGAGGCTGGATTCGACCATGAGAATCCCGTCAAGAATTTCGTGCCGTTCTCTGTGCCTCTGTGTCTCAAGCGAAGCGGGTGGTTATAATGAATCCATGACGACGACTTCGGTACGGATTTGCCTCTACTGCTCGCAGCCGATCTGCGCGGACGACCGCGTGGCGGCGTGCGAGAAGTGCTTCACGGCGCACCACGAGGAGTGCTGGGAGCGGAACGGGCGCTGCTCCACGTTCCGGTGCCTCGGCGCGCCCCGCACCATGCGCGGCGCGGACCTGCCCGCTGTAGTCCAGGCGGCGCTCGACGGCGCGGCCAATCAGCCGGCCACCTGCCCGTTCTGCGCGAATCGGGTCTATGCCGGCGTGCTCCAGTCCGCACCGGTGAAGGGATTCGCCTCGGGGCCTACCCCGCAGGACAATGTCGCGCGCACCGGCCTGCTGTTTGCGAGCCGCGGCAAACCGAATCCGCATAACGACTGGTTCGGGAAGCGATTCCTCTCGAAGATGCTCGGCGCGAAGAGCTGGTTCCTGCCTGGCGCGCACCTGAAGGCGCGTTCCTGCGGCAAGTGCCATCGCCTCTTTGTCTGGGGGATGGCCGCCGACGAAGGGTTGATCTCAAGCGCGCAGGCGGAGACCGACGAGCGTTACTGCCCTCACTGCGCCGTGCCGCTCTGGCCCGGCCACATCGTGGTTGGCTCGCAGACCCAGGGCGGCGCACGATTCGAGTGCGACGATACGCCCGATTTCCATCGGGACTGGTTCGGCCACAATATCCTCGACCGCTTCTTCTTCAACCGCTGGAACCCGACCGTCCGGCAGCTTCCCGCGCGCTCCTGCCCGCAGTGCCAGTTCACCGAGGTGGCCGGCCGCCCCATCTATCGATTCTCCTGACCGCGATCTCCGTACGGATGAGGCAGGAGTCTCCTTCTGTCGCACCGAATGAGTTTCCGTTCCGCCGCCCAGTCTGTGTGTGTCCGCGTGTCACTGGAGACATCCCGCATGCGATTTACTGCCCAGTTCTCGCTTGTTTTGGCCGCGCTGGCCTGCTTCTCCCCTGCTCAGGCGCAGAAGCAGCACCACTTCATGTTCATGCAGTACTCGCCGCGCAACGCGCTGATCGAGATGTCCCCGGACGGGAAAGTGCTGTGGGAGCATCCGGTGCCGAGCCTCGCCGTGCGATTCGAGGTATTGAAGAACGGCGACGTGATGTACGCCTACGGCGGCAATCCGACGGGGGTGCAGGAGGTTGACCGCGACCATAAGGTCGTCTGGGACTACAAGGCGGACTGTGAGCAGGTCCTCGGATGGGAACGGCTCCCGAACGGCAACGTGCTGGTCGGAGAGGAAGGCCCGTGCCGCGCCGTAGAGGTGAACCGGAAAGGCGAGGTGGTCCACACCACGCCCCTCACGACCGACGAGAAGCCCGCCCACCGCCAGCTCCGCTGCCTCCACAAGCTGAAGAACGGCAACATTCTCGCCTGCCACGAGGGCGACGGCGTGATTCGCGAGTACACGCCGGACGGGAAAGTCGTGTGGGAGTACCGCGGCGTGGACAGCGTCTTCGAGGCGATTCGGCTGAAGAACGGCAACACGCTGGTCGGCGGCGGCAAGACCACGAAGGTCATGGAGATCAATCCGAAGGGCGAAATCGTCTGGGAGTTCGGCTCGAAGGACGCGCCGGAGCTTGGCCTCCATTGGATCACCGGCGTCCAGATGCTGAAGAACGGGAATCTCGTCTGCGCCAACTTCCTCCAGGGCGTGGAGGGGACCGGCGTCCACTTCTTCGAGGTGACCCGCGACAAGAAGGTGCTCTGGACGTGG
>Ga0207667_10000610_pt1 | contig 46234 bp, 40 predicted proteins | sample KBSCornC52_FD_184301 | JGI IMG/M metagenome (GOLD analysis project Ga0207667, IMG submission 184301) | Corn rhizosphere microbial communities from Kellogg Biological Station, Michigan, USA - KBS Corn C5-2 (SPAdes) (version 2) | ecosystem: Host-associated > Plants > Roots > Rhizosphere > Soil ... | reverse complement strand
CAGAAAAAAATCAGGCCTTCTCTTCATTTTTTATGTGAATAATGAAACAAGATACATGAAAGTGTCCACAAAACGGCCCGCTCTAAGCGTTTGTTGGTGAAATAACGGTTTTCCTATAATTTTGACGCTATGATAAGAAATGACTGGACAATAGAAGAAATTCAGGATATATATAATACACCCCTGCTGGACCTGATCTACCGGGCCGCCAGGGTCCACCGTGAGCATAACGAAACAGGAGAAGTACAGGTATGTACGCTGCTGTCGATCAAGACAGGAGGTTGTCCGGAGGACTGTGCCTATTGTCCCCAGGCCGCAAGATACAATACGGGCGTCAATGTCCAGGCCCTGATGAAAAAGGAAGAGGTGCTGGAATATGCGGCCAAGGCGAAGGCAGCAGGCTCTACACGATTTTGCATGGGAGCTGCCTGGAGAGAAGTGCGCGACAACAAGGACTTCGACAGGGTGCTGGACATGGTAAAAGGTGTCAATGAGATGGGGATGGAGGTCTGCTGTACCCTGGGCATGCTGAACGAAGACCAGGCTAAAAAGCTGGCTGATGCCGGCCTCTATGCCTACAATCACAACCTCGATACTTCTTCCGAATACTATAGCGAGATCATCTCCACCCGTACCTATAACGACAGGCTATCCACGCTGGATAATGTTCGCAAGGCGGGGGTAACCGTCTGCTGCGGTGGCATCATTGGCCTGGGCGAGACGCATGCCGACCGTATAAAGATGCTGCATACCCTGTCAACCATGATGGTACATCCTGAAAGCGTTCCTATCAATGCGCTGGTAAGGGTAAAGGGAACACCCCTGGAGAATAATCCAAAGGTGGACACCTGGGATATGATACGAATGATCGCTACAGCCCGTATCCTGATGCCGTGTACGATGGTCCGGCTCAGCGCAGGGCGGGCGGAAATGAGCCAGGCAGAGCAGGCGCTCTGCTTTATGGCGGGCGCTAATTCCATCTTTGCCGGCGAGAAGCTGCTGACAACGCCGAACCCTTCTTTTGAAGAAGATAACCTTATGTTCGAGCTGCTGGGATTGAAGCCGAGAGAGGCTTTTAAGACGGACCAAGGGGCCGTCGACCGGCACCGCAAGGTCCCGACCGAGGAGGACCGTGACGAAGCAGGTCCGACGAAGGCCTCAATCATTAACGAGTTTGCGACGGAGGGCTAAATTCCAACAAAGCCCGAAGGAGCAAACAATAGGATGAAAAAGAGATGGCAGTGTAGCTCAGTTGACAGAACGCAAGTGTCCTATCTCCTCACACAGATATGTTTTTCCTGCAAGGACCTCATCGATGGCCGTGATCATTTCGGTGCTGGATGAATTCTTGGTGACATAGCCATTGGCGCCATTGCGAAGCATTTCATTTACGTAGGACCTTTCTGCCTGTACGGAGACGCCGATGATCTTGATGTCGGGGGCAAACTCCCGGATGGCCCGGGTGGCTTCGATACCATTTACGGGCTCCATATTGATATCCATAAGGATCACATCCGGTTGTAATTTTTTGGCTGTCTCGATAGCTTCCCGCCCATTGGCGCATTGGGCGATAACGTTGATCCTTGGCACCTGGTTCAACACCCAGCTCCAGGCCTCGCGGACATGGAAATGATCATCAACGATAATTATCCTGACCATGAATGTTATTTCTACCAGCTCAAAATTACTGCTAATGCAGTAAAAAAGACGCAAATTGGGTGTAATCCCATGCACGATTACCCAGTTTCCCTGATGTTTCCATTATGATTACTTAGAATTATCTAATCATTTAACCTTAGATTAAGCCCAAACTGATTGTAGCCTGCAGTATTCGTGTAGAAGCCTCGCGCATATCTAAGCTCTAATTTCTTAAACAAAACACCAAGTCCAAAAGAAAATCCAGTAAAACCATTGCCGGCCTCTCCGATATTGAGCTCCTTTCTCCGGAGATAATTATAGGCAACGGTGATCTCCACCCTATCCTCCGGAAAGACCTGCGCTGCCAGGATAAAATGCCGAAAGAGCTTATCAACTGTGAAAGAAGAGCCTTTATTATTCTGGTCAAAGCCATTGTAATTATTAAAGGCCGTATCGTCATATCGGATGTTGAATTGCTGGAGATGATGGGCGGTGAAAGAAAATTGAATGGGCGCCCTCGCCAGGCGTTTGGTGAGACCCAGTGAAAGGTCGAAGGGCAGATCGCCCCGTCTGGTGCCGGGATAAGGATGGAATTGAACACCCATGTTCCGGAGTGTGAGTCCTGCCTGAAAAAGGCGCGCACTGTCATAGTAATTGATCCCGATATCCAGCGCGGCGCCCGAGCTCCGATAATATCCATACGCAGAATGAATGAACTTCAGCGTGGCGCCATAAAACCATTTCTTCTCATACTGACGGCTGGCAGCTACCTGCGCTACATAATCGTTGGGACGAAGATCACCCAGGATATTTCCGGCGGCATCCGTCTGTGTGATATTGCCATAATCGAGATAATTGACCCCTGCCGCAAAGTTTGTCTGCCAGCGGCTGCTATGCACAGCCGCCCAGCAATTGTAGTTACGTACTCCGCCATACAGCGTGCTGAAGGAAGCATCGATCTGCCCATGCATGGAAGATCTCAATAGCGCGGGATTGGTAAAGGAAAGGCCGACGTCGCCCGTGATCACTGAATTATTGATGCCTCCGAGTGCGGTGAGTTGCGGTGTGTTGGGAAGATCCAGGAAACTAAACACCGTATTGCCTCCAAGGGTTTGTGCGGCAACAGGACCAACAGCCAGCAGGAGAAAGAGGACGGCAATCGGCTTCATATGGGAGGCCAAGCTACCAAAAATCCCTCATGGACATGAGGGATTTTTTTTTAACCCTTAAAACAACCAACATGAAAATAATTTGACCTGACCGCTGTGTATTGCGACAGATCTACTTTATTAACACGTGTTGAGAGGGAATAGTTCGTTTTTTTCTCCGTCCTGCCCCTACGCAAGCGCCAATTCCAGCACTTGTTGCATATTTTTAACAAATGAGAATTTCAATCCCTTGATAAAGCTGGAGTCTATCTCCTGGATATCCTTTTCATTTTGCCAGCAAAGAATGATCTCCCTCAGGCCGGCCCTCTTGGCGGCCAGCACCTTCTCCTTGATGCCGCCTACGGGCAGTACCTGCCCTCTCAGCGTTATTTCTCCCGTCATGGCCAGATAGGGTTTGACCTTTTTGCCGGTGACGGCGCTGGCAATGGAGCTCATCATAGTGATGCCTGCGCTGGGTCCGTCCTTTGGCACGGCGCCTTCGGGCACATGAACATGGATGGTCTTCTTTGAAAAGAGTTCCGGGTCTATATCGTACTTGCGGGCGTTGGACTGAAGATAAGTGAGGGCCGTGACAGCGCTCTCCTTCATGACATTGCCAAGGTTGCCGGTCAGTTTAAGGTCCCCTTTCCCCTCACTAAGGCTTGTCTCCACGAACAGTATGTCCCCGCCGACGTACGTCCAGGCAAGCCCTACGGCTACACCTGGCATATTGGCCACTTTATACAGATCATTGCTGTAGCGTGGCTTGCCCAATACCTTTTCTACGTCGGTGGGTGTAAGCTTTGCCTTTACCCTGCCCTTCAGGGCATATTCCTTTGCCTGATAGCGCATGATAGAAGCCAGCTGTCTGTCCAGCTCCCGCACACCACTCTCCCGGGTATAATCCTGTATGATCTTGCCCAGGATATTGTTGGTAATGGTAAAGTTCAGCTTATCGACCCCATGCGCCTCTTTTTGCTTGGGTACAAGATGCCGCCGGGCGATCTCTACCTTTTCCTCGCTGGCATATCCACTTAAGTCTATGATTTCCAATCTATCACGAAGCGCAGGTTGTATGGCTGCCAGGTCGTTGGCCGTCGCGACGAACAGGACCTTGCTCAAATCATACTCCAGTTCCAGGTAATTGTCATAAAAAGTATGGTTCTGCTCGGGGTCCAGCACCTCCAGCAGGGCGGAGGAAGGATCGCCTCTGAAGTCCGTGCCTACCTTATCGATTTCATCGAGGATCATGACGGGGTTCGAGGATTTGATCTTGCGCAGCGACTGGAGTATCCTGCCGGGCATGGCTCCAATATAGGTCTTGCGATGTCCGCGGATCTCGCTTTCGTCATGCAACCCGCCAAGGCTGATCCGAACGTATTTCCTGCCAATGGCGGATGCAATGCTCCTGCCCAAAGAGGTCTTGCCGATGCCGGGAGGGCCCACAAAACAAAGTATGGGACTTTTCATGTCGCCCTTCAGCTTCAGCACAGCAAGGTATTCCAGGATCCTTTCCTTTACCTTATCCATGCCATAATGATCCTTGTCGAGGATCTTCTTTGCTTTCTTTAGATCGTAGGAGTCGTCTGTATAATCCTGCCAGGGCAGCTCCAGCATAAGATCGAGATGGTTGTACACGACGGAATAATCAGGTGTGCTGGGATGCATGCGTTCCAGGCGCTCGATGCCTTTTTTGAACATGTCCCTTGCGGCAGCAGGCCATTTTTTACTCTCCGCCTTTTTCAGCATTTCTTTCACCTCGCGTTCATTGGTGTCGCCGCCCAGCTCATCCTTGATGCTCTTGAGCTGCTGTTGCAGGAAGTATTCCCGCTGCTGCTTGTCCAGCTCCGTCTTGGTCTTGTTGGTAAGCTTGTTCTTCAGCTCGGCGAATTGCAGCTCCCTTTGCAGCAGCTGCATCAGCAGGTCTGCGCGGGACTTGATATGATGTATCTCCAGCAGTTGCTGCTTCTCATGCAGCTCTGTATTGAGATTGCTGGAGATAAAGTGAATGAGGAAGGAAGGGTTTTCGATATTCTTCAGAATAATGGAAGCCTCGGAAGGTATATTGGGAGACAGCTGGATGATCTGCGCGGCCAGGTCCTTGATATTGCTCACATAGGCCTCGAAGTCCTGCTCCTTCGGTGCTTCCTCCTCTTGTAACAAAACGACCTGCGCCTTGAAATAAGGGTCTTCCGCCGTAACGGCGCCTACTTTAAAACGCCTTTTGCCCTGAAGAATAACGGTCGTACCTCCATCCGGCATCTTGATCATTTTAATGATGCGCGCTACCGTGCCCACATCCTCCAGGTCGGTGACAGAGGGATCTTCGATGCTGCTGTCTTTTTGCGCCAATACCCCAATGAGTCTGTCAGCTTTATAGGCATCGTTCACAGCTTTGATGCTTTTATCTCTTCCTACCGTGATGGGCAGGACCACTCCAGGGAAAAGTACGGTGTTGCGTAAAGGGAGTACGGGTAATTCCTTGGGTATCTCAATATCGTGAAGGCTTTCGTTATCACTTTCATTCAAGGGTATGATCGGCATGAAATCCATATCATCTTCAGCACGCATAAATAAGTTCTGTTCTTTCATAATGACAAAATAGCATCTGTAAGGGAAAATTCCTACTGTTTTACAAATGAATATACTGGTTCCAAGTTTGGTGCCATAAAAAAGGCCAGGCCTTTTCTGGCCCGGCCTTTGACAAAATGTCTTCTTTCGTTAGAAAAAGCGAAAACCGGCATATACCTGGAATCCCTGATTCTTCCAGTTGTTGTCTTCCGTAATGGCATTGATGTTGCGAAGACCTGCCACATAGCGCCCGCCGACTACTATATTCGCAAGGTTCAGCTGCACTCCGCCTACCAGGGAAATATCACCTTTTCTAAAGGCTTCCTTGCTATTATCTACAAGGTTCTTGTCCTGATTCAGCAATATGCCGAACTGAGGACCCGCCTGAAAGCTGATGATCTTCACAGGACGGAAGCTAAGCAGGATGGGAATGCTGAGATAGTTCAGCTTGCCTTTTACATCATTCACACCATCGGGTACTACATCATGGAAATTGGATCCCGTACGATAGTTGGTCTGGTTCCATAATAATTCCGGCTGTATACCGAATACGCCGGGAAAATTGATCTCAGCAAAAGCACCCGCATTGTATCCGAACTGGAATCCCTGGTCATAGCCCTGACCATCGACCTTGAAGATATTAGCGCCTCCTTTTACTCCCAAATGAAGTCCCTGGGCACGCGATTGAACAACAGCAAATGTTAGCAATAACAGCGAAAGGACAATTGACTTGCTCTTCATGTTGAGTGGTTTTAGATGATTGACTGGTTTGAGAGTAGTGTTTCAACTTATATGCCACGTATTTTAAGAGGAAAATCGTCCACATGCACCCTATTTCAGCCGGTAGCCCAGGTAGAAATGGAATCCATGATATTTCCAGGGATCGCTTTGCAATGCATTGATCTCTGAAAGCCCTATCGAATATCGTGCCCCAATTTTTACCTTGCCCAGATTGAGCTGACCTCCGAATACCAACGCCAGATCGTTCTTCTTAAAAGCATCCTTTCCATTATAAGATCCTGTCAGAAGCCCGGAGGTCTGATTGACCAGGTAGCTGTACTGTGGTCCTAATAAGATAGATAATTCAGGCGTAGGTTTAAAAGCAAACATGACAGGAAGAGAAATATAGTTGAGATATACGTCTGCATCGGCGACGCCAACCCCGGGGTAGATCTGGCTGAAATCCTGATCGGTCCTGGTTATGACCTGGTTCCATAGCAGCTCGGGCTGAATGGCCATCAGTCTGTTGATGGTATATTCGCCATATACCCCTGCGCTAAAGCCGGGCTTGAACTTTTCAGTGAAGCTGCGGCCTGTAACCTTATACATATTGGTTCCGGCAACTACGCCAAGATGAAGCTTTTGAGCATAAGAGGAAGCAGTAGCAGTAGTTAACAGTACGAAGGAAATGAGGACGAATTTCATTCTCGGATTCATTGTTGGTGCTGTTTTTTAGATTCGTGATAAATATAGTAGTGAATACCTTATAGCTTTGTTAAAATATATCTAATGTCATAAAGTCTATCCTTCGGACGAGCTCCTTCCAGGAGCTCAAGGGTTAATAGCTACCGGTACGTATGAGAGCCCCAAAACGTTGCCGGCCGGCAAATTTAGGGTCTTTTGGCAAAGATTGTCAATATATTCTTCGTTTGTATATCACCGGTATATGCTTTCGCGCGGCAGATGCAGGGTTAGACAAGCTCGATAACGGTGATCTCAGGCAGGATGCCTACTCTGCCGGGATAGCCGATGAACCCAAAACCCCGGTTGACATATAATTTCTGACGTCCTGCTTCATAAAGACCTGCCCATTCCTTGTAAACATATTGAACAGGGCTCCATTTGAGACCCGGGATCTCCACTCCGAACTGCATCCCGTGTGTATGCCCGGCCAAAGCCAGATCGATGTCGGGATAATGAGGTCTTACCTGGGCGTCCCAATGGCTGGGATCATGGCTCATAAGTATCTTGAAGGGATATTTTTCCGTACCTGCGTATGCTTCGTCGAGCCTGCCGTGTTTGGGAAACCGGGCCTTGGCGCTCCAGTTCTCGACGCCAATGAGCGCTATCTGCTGCCCGTCTTTTTCAAGCACAACATGCTCATTCATCAGCAAACGCCAGCCCATATCGGCCTGGAGCTGCTGCAGACGCTGCAGATTGGCTTTTTTCTTTTCGGGACTCTCCCACCAGATATAATCCCCGTAATCATGGTTCCCCAGTGTGGAAAATACGCCCATCGGGGCTTTCAGCCGGCCGAAGATCTTTATAAAGGGATCCACTTCGGTGGATACGTCATTTACCAGGTCGCCTGTAAAAAGGATCAGGTCCGGCTGCTCCGCCAGCACCAGGTCGATGCCATGGGCTACCGCCTGGACGTTTGCCAGGCTACCGGAATGAATATCGGATAACTGTATGATCCTCATTCCTTTGAAGGCAGGAGGAAGGTTGTCGAATGCCAGCGGTACACGCCGTACCTTGTAATTGTATTTGTTACTGTATCCATAGACGAGGGTAGAAAAAAGGGCCCCACCCGCGCCAAGTCCAAGCCAGCTGAGGAAGATGCTGCGGGTTATACCATCCTCGGAAATGGTATCCCCTTCCGTATTGGGGAAGAACAGCTTGCCGGAAGCCCATTGTATCAGGCGGCGGATATCATCCAGGAGGAAAAAGACGCAGGCAAGCAGCTTGGCAAAAAAGAGTCCCAGAATAGTGGCAAATATATAGGTCCTCATCCGGCGATACTCGGGCCCGAAAAAGGGCAGCAATGCGAATATCCCAATAGAGAGGATGGATACGGCCCAATAGCTGTTGAAAAGGATGGATCTCCCTCTGGCGGATGCCCCCTGGCTGATAGTCTTTAGCGCCTGGAATATGTACAGGTCCATTATCAAGAACAAAATGATGACGATGGCTATAAATCTCCGGTTATGCATGAAGCTCGGGTTTAAGATTTTCGAAATTCATCCAGCTGCAGGTGGATGGCCTCCAGGGTCCGGACATCGGTGATCTTTCCCTCTGTATCCAGCAGGGTGTTGACCACAGAGATGGGTAATTTATTATGATGGACCTTCATCTTTAAGTAATGCAGGATGCCGGTAAGGTGCTCCATGCCCCGGAGGTTGCCGGCCCTGCCCGTGGATACCCCCGTAAGCAGCGCATGTTTGCCCCACCAGCATTTTTCGATGTCGGAAATATCGAATAAGGCCTTCAGGACGCCGGGGATGCTGCCGTTGTATTCCGGGGAAATAAAGATAAACCGCTCCGTAGGGATCAGTATGTCCGTCTCGATGGCCTCATAGGCAGGATTCCTCTCCAGCACATTCAAGCCTTCAAGAGATAACAGGTTGGCCTCCACGTCTTTTTGAAGTAAAATTCCTTGATATACCTTGGCTACTTTTAAGGTTTTGCTATTAGGCCGGTTGGTCCCGGATATTATGGTATACATATTCTGCGTCATCAACAGTAAAGAAAAAGGAAAGTTCTGGGATAAAATGTATTTTCGTGCTTCCCCTTTCGAAAGGGGTAAAGTTACATTATCACTATGGCAAGAACAATCGGAGTTGCAAATCAAAAGGGCGGCGTTGGCAAGACTACTTCGGCTATTAACCTGGCAGCCAGCTTTGCCGTGTTGGAATTCAAGACCTTGTTGGTAGATGCCGACCCACAGGCCAACAGCACCACGGGGGTGGGATTTGACCTGCATAATGTTACGCAAAGCCTCTATGACTGTATGGTGAACAATATCCCTGTCAGGGATGTGATCCTGAAGTCAGAAATACCGCACCTGGATGTCGTTCCCTCCCACATTGACCTGGTAGGCGCAGAAATAGAAATGATCAATTATCCCAATCGCGAGCTGGTGCTGAAAGGCATTCTGGAGCCGGTGCGGGGTGAATATGATTTTATCATCATCGACTGCAGCCCCTCGCTGGGTCTGATCACGGTGAATGCCCTGACGGCCTCCGACTCCGTCATTGTGCCGGTGCAGACGGAATTCTTTGCATTGGAAGGGCTTGGCAAGCTGCTGAACACTATCAAGATCGTTCAGAGCAGGCTCAATCCGGACCTGGCCATTGAAGGCATCCTCATGACCATGTATGACGGCCGTCTGCGTCTTTGCAACCAGGTTGTCAGCGAAGTACGCAAACATTTTGACGAAATCGTTTTTAATACCATCATCCATCGTAATACAAAGATCAGCGAGGCCCCCAGCGTAGGCAAGCCCGTGATCCTGTATGACGCTTTCAGCAAGGGCTCCGTCAATTATCTCAACCTGGCCAAGGAGATCCTGCAGAAGAATAATATGACAAAGCTCAAACAGGAAGAGAGGATTTTAGAATAAATTACAACTATGACCACCCCAAATAAAAAAGGGGATGCTCTGGGTAAGGGCATCCGATCGCTATTACAAAGTATTGACGCAGACCTGAAAACCACTTCGGGTGAATTGAAATCATCCGTTGTCGAGGCAGTGACGAACATGTTGCGTATCCCGCTGGATCAGATAGAGACCAATCCCCGTCAGCCCCGCCACGACTTCGATGAGCAGGCGCTGCAGGAGCTGGCCCATTCCATCCGGCTGCACGATATCATTCAACCTATCACCGTATCAAAGCTGCCTTCTGGCAAGTACCGCCTCATCTCGGGCGAGCGCCGCTTCCGCGCCGCTAAGATCGCCGCCCTAAAAGATATTCCCGCCTATGTACGCCAGGCCGATGATCAGCAGCTGCTGGAGCTGGCATTGCTGGAGAACCTTCAGCGTGAAGATCTCAATGCGATGGAAATAGCTCTTAGCTACAAGCGGATGATGGAAGAGCTGAACTACACACAGGAACAGGTGGCCGAAAGAATGGGAAAAGAAAGAAGCACAGTAGCCAATTATATCCGTCTGCTGAAGCTTCCTCCCGACATACAGGTAGCGGTGCGCAGCAATCAGCTGTCCATGGGGCATGCCCGCGCGCTCATCAATGTAGATACGGTGGACAAACAGCTATACCTCTTTAACGAAATAAAGAACAAAGGTCTTTCCGTAAGACAGACCGAAGAGCTGGTGCGCCGGCTGTACAAGGAGGGGAACCCCGCTGTTAAAAATTCGGTAAAACCCACATTACCAGAGGCTTTCAAAAGAATTGAGGATAACTTAGCCTCACATTTCAGCACCCGGGTAAAGCTCAATCACAACAAAAAAGGGGAAGGCAGTATTTCCATTGAGTATTACTCGCTCCAGGAATTAAACAAATTGCTGGATCAATTGGGGATCTCCGTCAATTGACAGTGACTGAAATCCAAGCAACCCCACGCATGAAGACGGTCAGATATCTTGTCACGGTATGTTTCCTCTTATGGCTGCAAAACATCTGTCATGGACAGGTGAAAAAAGACACATTACCGCCTTACATAAAGGGGAAGGTTGTGCTGGGCGAGCGGGTATTGGACACGCTGCCTCCAAAAGCCGATTCTTTGAGAGGAGGCAACGGCAAAAAAGCAAAGACCACCCGTCGCACGGGAAGAGATTCTACCGGCAAGCCATTTCACGATCCTCATAAGGCTACCCTGTATTCCGCTGTTTGTCCCGGGCTGGGTCAGATATACAACCATAAGTACTGGAAGCTGCCGCTGGTCTATGCGGCAGTGGGCATCCCAGCCTACACCTATTTCTATAACAGGGATTGGTACAGGAAATGCCAGTATGCCCTGGCGGTGGTCGTCAGCGGCACCCAAAACACTGACAGCATAAACAAAGTAGATCCCAAGCTAAAGGTCTTTTTGACCCCGGGTGGCGACAACTCCCTTCGGGCCTATCGTAATGAATTCAGGAAGGACCAGGACTATTCCGTCATCTTCTTTCTTCTTTTCTGGGGACTCCAGATCGTGGATGCCACTGTGGACGCGCATTTGATGAACTTCGACATCAGCCCCGACCTGAGCATGCACATCGAGCAGGGGTCCGGGAACAGGAATGCGTTGTTGTCCTATGGCTCGAGCCCCTCAGGTATCAGTCTTGTCTTCGACCTTCACAAGCCAAGATATAAGCGGATCCCACTGCCGTAAGGTAAAAAAATGTACGTTTGCAAAATTTTAACTACAATGAAGATCGCATTAATCGGATATGGCAAAATGGGCAGGGCCATCGAGGAGATAGCATTACAAAGAGGTCATGACATCGTCTTAAAAACATCGATAGACAACCTGGAGGACAATACGGTAGAGAATATACGCCGGGCGGATGTAGCCATCGAGTTCTCCGGCCCGGACAGCGCCTATGAAAATATCCTCTTGTGCATGCAGGCAGGCGTACCGGTGGTGTCCGGTTCCACAGGCTGGCTGGACAGGTACGAAGAAGTAAAACAATATTGTCTTAAGGAAGGGAAGACGTTTTTATACGCCAGCAATTTCAGCGTGGGCGTCAATATCTTTTTCGAGGTCAATAAGCGGCTGGCCGAACTAATGGCCCCCCATGACGGTTATAATGTACAGGTAACGGAGATCCATCACACCGAAAAGAAGGATGCCCCCAGCGGTACAGCCATTTCGCTGGCCGGTCAGATATTGGAAAAAATACACCGGAAAAAAAGATGGGTGAATCATAATAGTGATAACTTAGAAGAATTGACAATTTTGAGCGAACGGATAGACCCGGCGCCCGGAACGCACCTGGTCCGGTATCATTCGGACATCGATGATATCGAGATCATCCATACGGCGCACAATCGGAAGGGATTTGCCACCGGCGCTGTCCTGGCCGCAGAATATATCCGGGATAAGAAAGGAGTATTCCAGATGAAGGATGTGCTTGGGTTTTAGGAAAGGCGTACGACGACTACTACAAAACAAGGATAAAAAATGTTATCGAAGAAGACACAATATGCTTTCCAGGCGCTGATGTACCTGGCGGAAAAGGGAAAAGACGAACCCGTGCTGATCGCGGAGATCGCCAAGAAAAAGAAGATCCCTTTGAAATTCCTGGAGAATATTCTGCTGGAGCTGAAAAATGCCGGCATACTGGAAAGCAAAAAAGGCAAAGGCGGAGGTTATTTTTTCGCCAGGAACCCCAAGGACGTCCCGCTGGCACAGGTCATGCGGCTCCTGGATGGCCCTATTTCCCTCCTACCCTGCGTCAGCCTTTATTTTTACGAACGATGTAAGAACTGCGATCAGAATCATTGCGGTCTGCACATCGTCATGTCCCAGGTGCGCGATGCCAATCTGAAAATACTGGAAAAAAAGACCATCGCCGACCTGGCCAAACGTTAAGCATTTCTCCCAGCCTGCTATTGCCGCGTCCATCCCGCCGCCATTTTCTCCAGGCTGATAAAGCGGTTGTGACATATACGCCTGGCTATGGACAAAAGCCTTTCTATGCGCTGGATCAGCTCCTGTAATTCATATTCCGTAATCCGGTAGTCTTCTTTGTAACGCGCATCCACATAACTGGCCAGGAGGAGCTTGAAGAGGCGGTCCTCACCGGCTGCATTACGGGGGAAGAGCAACGACAGCTCGATGGAAAAACGATGCGTGTAGCGTCTGAGCTTGTCCAGATTATGGGTACAGGGCTTATATCCCATAAATGCCAGCAAAATGGCCTGATATATCTGTTCCGCCGCCTGGTGCAGAAGAAAGACGGCCAGCCAGTACTCCTTTTTCTGCTGGTTAAAAACGGCGCTGTCGAAAAAAGCACGGGCCTGGCGGCTCCATCTGTCAAAATCCTTTTGGGCCGTCAGACGGATCCTGACAAGATCGGGAACAGCAGCCGGGGCCAGAGGGACATTTCCGGCATCATACAATAGCACACTCTCTTGTCCCAGCAGGGAAAAGAAATATTGTCCTTCCGACAGACGCAGGTTCACATGATCGATATCGTGTACCAGCACCGTGACCGTAGCATGTGTCCGGCATCTGTTCTCGATAATGTCCTGTATCTCATGATCGTAGCAGCGCTCTCCCCGGGGAGTAACCACCAGCAGGTCATATCCCGTAGGAATAGTGTCATCCATCCCATACATGCCGTAAAGGATGATCTTCTCGGGACGGACGGCCTTCACTATCACAGGGACCAGGAGCCGTAATTGCCTTCGATGAAAGTGCGGCAGGTGGTCGAGATCAGTTTTCATGGCAATAATCAATTTTTTGGCTTATATTTAGGGCAAAACGACTAAATTCAGCAATCACATACCAAAGATAATAATATTACTAATTAATTTGGTAAATAATTTTGAACCATGCATTTTTTAGGAAAAAATATCCGTCATCTGAGAAAGCAATTCGATGAAACCCAGGTGGGGCTTGCTCAGATAATGGGAAAGGGACAGACCACTATCGGCAATTGGGAGAATGGGGTCAGCGAGCCAAACCTGGATGAGCTGCTCGTTCTTAGCAATTATTTTGATACTCCCGTGGATGTGTTATTAAAGATCGACCTGTCGCAGACCAACTGGAAAGCGGAAAAAGAGGCCGGCTATAATTTCGAAAAAAAGGAAGAGACCATGGTAAAAGAAGAGGATGCGAATCTCTCTTATGTCCTGCATGCTCTGCAGCGAATGCAGGAAGAAATAGACAGGATCAATAATAAGTTAAGCAAGGACACCTGAGGTGCACTTGCTCTTTATAAGCTTTCTATCACCATGGCGGAAGCGCCCCCTCCCCCATTGCAGATACCGGCCGCTCCGTATCTGGCTTTGTTCTGTTGCAGGATATGCACCAGTGTCGTAATGATACGCGCTCCACTGGCGCCCAGCGGATGTCCGAGCGATACAGCGCCTCCATTGACATTCACACGGGCAGGGTCCAGCTTCATCCTTCGTGTGTTCTCGATGCCCACTACTGCAAAAGCTTCGTTCAGCTCCCAATATTCGATATCTTCCATTTTGAGTCCGGCCTTTGCCACGGCCTTGGGCCCCGCAATGGCAGGAGTAGTGGTAAACCATTCAGGCGCCTGTTCCGCATCGGCAAAGGAAAGGATACGGGCCAGCGGCTTTAATCCCAGGGATGCGGCCTTGTCAGCGCTCATCAGCACCAGCGCCGCAGCTCCATCGTTGAGCGTGGAAGCGTTTGCCGCCGTCACAGTGCCATCCTTTTGAAAAGAGGGTTTCAGTTCCCTTATCTTGTCGAACTTCACATTGAAGGGTTCTTCATCTTTACCGACGAGCAACGGATCACCTTTGCGCTGGGCGATCTCCACGGGAATGACCTCGTCGTTGAACTTTCCCGCAGCCCAGGCGGCCTGCGAACGCTGATAGCTTGCGATGGCAAAACTGTCTTGTTCTTCCCGACTGACGCCGCAGGTGGACGCGCACAATTCCGCCGCATTGCCCATGGCCTTCCCGTCATAGGCATCCGTCAATCCATCTTTTGCAAGGCCATCGATGAGTTTGGTGTCTCCGTATTTATTCCCCCAACGCATGGTCTCCACATAAAAGGGAATATTGCTCATGCTCTCCATACCCCCTGCCACTACTATCTCCGCGTCCCCGAGCAAAATGGACTGTGCGCCCAGGGCTATGGCTTTCATGCCGCTGGCGCATACCTTATTGACCGTAGTGCAAATGACCTCGTTCGGCAGCCCGGCCCCTTTTGCGGCCTGTCTGGCAGGCGCCTGTCCCAGATTGGCCTGCAGGACGCATCCCATCAATACTTCCTGAACCTGTGCGGTCCTGACACCCGCCTTGTCAAGCGCTCCCTTGATGGCAATGGCGCCCAAACGGGTGGCGGAAATATCTTTGAGGGCGCCGCCAAAAGCGCCTATAGGAGTCCGAACGGCAGATACGATGACAACTTCTTTATTCATGCTATAAGTTTGGAGGCGTAAATATACTAAAAATACTAACGGTTGTTAGTGTATTTTACCGGCGTGATCATATATTTTTGGAACCATGAAAGCAGCCACCGTCCATGAGATCAAACAGGAATTATCTTCTCTCCCCGCCGCCAGACTGGTGGAGATATGTCTGCGTCTGGCCAGATTCAAAAAGGACAATAAAGAGCTGCTCACCTATCTGCTGTTCGAAGCATCCGATCTGTCGGAATATATAGCCAATGTGAAAAAGGAGATAGATCTTGGATTCGAGGAGCTGCCAAAACCCAATCTATACCTGACAAAAAAAAGCCTGCGAAAAGTGCTGCGCGTAACTACCCGGCAGATCCGGTATGCAAGCTCTCCGCAGGCGGAAGTCGAGCTGCTGACCTACTTCTTACACCGTATCCGCCAGTCCGGCATCCCCATCGACAAACATCCCGTTCTTACCAATCTCTATCAGGCGCAGCTGAAAAAGATCCGGTCGGTGATCGCCACATTGCACGAGGACCTTCAGTATGATTATGAGAGGGAATTGAAGGGCCTGTAGATAAATAAATACCATAAATTATCAAAAACTCATACAGATCGGGAGGGCCCTTCTCCTTAATTTTAACCTTTTACGATTATGAAAAGACTCCTTTCCCCTCTGGCCGGGATACTGTTCACCCTCTCTTCTATCGCCCAGTCCGCGGGCCCGGACCATCAAAAGGCGGTGAATCTTGTCCGGCAAATGACGCTGGATGAGAAGGTCGGACAGATGACGCAGGTAACACTGGGTGTCGTATCCAAACCGCAGGATGGAGTGCTGGACCCTGCCGCGCTGTCCAGGGTCGTCACAGACCACTACATCGGGTCCATCCTGAATGTCACCAATCACGCGCTGACAGTGGACCAGTGGCATACCGTTATCCGCCAGATACAGGACGAAGCTAAAAAAACAAGGTTGAAGATACCCGTCATTTATGGCCTGGACGGTATCCATGGTCAGACCTATACATTGGATGCGACCCTCTTCCCCCAGAACATCGGCATGGCGGCTACCCGCAATAAGGAGCTGGCCGTGGCAGTGACAAAAGTGGCGGCCCGTGAGCTGCGCGCTTCCGGCGTCCGCTGGAATTTCGCGCCCGTGCTGGATTGCGGTCGTCAGCCTTTGTGGTCGAGGTTCCCGGAAACATATGGAGAAGATGTATACATCGGCAAGACCATGGGCGCTGCCGTCATAAAGGCATATGAAGAGGATGGATTGCGCAACCCCACGGCAGTAGCCAGCTGCATGAAACATTATCTTGGCTATTCCGCCAGCCGTACGGGCAAGGACCGTACGCCCATCTATATGCCCGATATAGAGATGCGGGAGTATTATCTCCCACAGTTCAGAGCGGCTGTACAGGCGGGAGCTTCTACTATCATGATAAACTCGGGAGAGATCAATGGCACTCCGGTGCATGCCAGTAAATATCTCCTTACCGAAGTACTACGCAAGGAGCTGGGGTTCAAGGGCGTTGCGGTCTCCGACTGGGAGGATATCATCCGGCTGCATACCCGTCACAATGTGGCGGCGACACCTCGCGCGGCAGTGGTGATGGCAGTGAATGCCGGCATCGATATGAGCATGGTGCCCAATGATCTTTCCTTTTACGACCTGCTGAAAGAGGCGGTGCAAAAAGGAGAAGTACCCATGAGTCGTATAGACGAAGCCGTTACACGCATTCTGGAATTGAAATATAAGCTGGGCCTCTTCGATCAGCCCTATCCCGAAGAGGCCGCCATGCGGAACTTTGGCCGCCCCGAATACCAGGCGCTGGCCTTGCAGGCTGCCAGAGAGGCCATGACCCTTTTGCAAAACCAGGATGGCATCCTGCCGCTGGCCCGTAACGCCCATGTCCTTGTAGCGGGTCCGGGCGCACAAAGCATCAGCGCGCTGAATGGCTGCTGGAGCTATACCTGGCAGGGAAAGGACGAACGCTGGTATCCAAAGGACAGCAAGACCATCCTGCAGGCTTTACAGGATAAATTGGGGGCTTCCAATGTAAGGACCAGTTCTGTGCCCGGATTTGATAGCAGAGATAATTATGATACCATAGCGCTAAAGGCAGCCGCGGCGGGCGCAGATGCCATCGTCCTCTGTCTGGGAGAAAATGCCTATGCAGAAAGCCCGGGTAATATCGGAGACCTGGCAATGCCGGAAGACCAGATGGCCCTGGCAAAGGCTGCAGCCGCCACGGGCAAGCCCGTCATCCTTGTCCTGACAGAAGGGAGACCTCGTATGATCACATCCATCGCCCCTTTGATGAAAGGCATCCTGATGGCCTACTGGAGCGGGCGCCGGACGGCGGAAGCCATCGGCGACGTACTTTTAGGAGACTATAACCCCGACGGCATCCTGCCCTTCAGCTATCCCCGCAGCATGGGTGAAATGGTGCTCTATGACCGGAAACCCACAGAGGAGGTGCGCGAAATATTCAACGAGAACCTTACGATGGATGGATATAAGCCTCTTTTCCCGTTTGGCTTTGGGTTGAGCTATACCAGCTGGGAATACAGCGATCTGCAGCTCAGCAGGCCTCAGCTGAAAGGAGGGGCATCGCTGACGGTGAGCGTGACGGTAAAGAACACGGGCAGCCGGGATGGCAAGCATACGGTGGAGCTGTATACCCACCAGCATTATGCAAGCATTACTCCCAGCATGCGTCGTCTGCGGGCATTCACCAAGATATTCCTCAAGGCGGGGGAATCACAGACGGTGAAATTCGTGCTGCGGAAGGAAGACCTTGCTTTTGTCAACGCCCAGCTAAAGACGGTGACGGAGCCGGGGGACTTCGATGTAATGATAGGCGATAAGAAAACAGTATTTTCTTATATGGCTCAGTAGCCCCATTTTTTCATGACGGCCAGGTCCTCTTTGGCGCAGTCCAGGGGAGTCTTACCCTGATAGGATTCCTGTTCGATAATAAACTGATGGGTGCCGCCGGATTTCTTACCAAGGTCGCATACCTGTTTGGTGCCCACTATACCTTGTCCCAGGATAGTGCTCTCATATTTCTCATTTCCGCTGGTAGTCTTTATCTCATCCTTTACATGCATCAGCTCGAACCTCCCCGGGTATTGCATGACAATGGCGATGGCGACGGCGCCGCCGTTGTACAGGTTCCCCATATCCAGCTGCTGGGCTACCAGCGCGGGATCCGTATTCTGCAGGATGATATCGAATACTTTCTTGTTATTGAGCACCGTGGAGAATTCAAAGTCGTGGTTATGATAGCCGAACTTCATACCGGACTTCTTACACAGCTCCCCACATTTATTGAAGACTTCCATATAATGGAGCAGGTCATCGTAAGTCTTCCGAAGGCTGGCATCCAGCCAGGGGCTGATAACATATTGCTGACCGACGATGGCGGCGTCCTCTACCGTATATTTCCACGAGTCGGAGAAATCCTTTTTCGCTTCGTCCCAGTGGGCCGGGGCCATCACTGTATGACCGCTGAGCATTTTCAATCCCATGCCATCCAGCAGGCTTTTAAATTCTTTCGCACCGTATCCGTAAAACTTTCTATCCACATAGTTGGCATGTTCCACATATTTATACCCCATGGCAGCCAGTTTCTGAAGCGTGCCGGCAGGATCGGCCTTCATATCATCCCTTACGCTGTATAGCTGTATACCCAGTATCTTTTTACGGGTAGGGGCTGCTAAATTCACCTCGGGCAGGAAGCTGGCGGCAGCAGCCGCGAGAGCGCTGTTCTTTAGAAAGGTCCTACGTGATTGGTTCATGTGATAGAGCGTTTGAATGGCCTCGAATGTAATTTTTTTTGGAGCCGGGGCCAAATAAATTTTTCCGGCAAGTAAGAGGCCGCCCTTTTGGGTGGCCTCTGATATATATACTAACGATGATGCTCATGCGGGTCGTGAGGAGGTGGTGTCTGATGTGGCGGCGGGGTCTGATGTGGAGGTGCTGCGGGACGCGGCATAGGACGTGGTTGCTGAGGGTGTTGCATAGGACGTTGCTGGGGATGCTGCATAGGACGTTGCTGGGGATGCTGCTGCGGCACGGGACGCGGCTGCACCGGATGCTGTTGCGGCATGGACCGTGGTTGTACGGGATGCTGTTGTTGGACAGCATGCTGTTGTGGCACGGGACGCGGCTGGGCAGGATACTGCTGCGGCGCGGGATGCTGCTGCTGCTGAGGACGTTGCTGTGGCGTCAGGCGCGGCTGCTGAGGTGTTGCATGCCGCTGCTGTGACGTCGGATGTCCCTGCTGCACGGGTCTCAGCGCATGCAGGTCACGCACCTGTGTCGGACGCGCAGCATTATTATGCTGGACGGCAGGCCGATAGATCGCTAATTGTCCATTGCGCAAAGAGGCAGCGCCAGGTCTTTCTGCCGGATGTACAGTTACCGGACGAATGGTAGTATGGGTAAATCTTTCCACATTGGCCGGCTGCGGCCCTCTGAAGTAGGCGTGTCCATTCCCTCTATTGACGTTGTTGATAACGGTGATATTATTGACGACCGTAGTGTTTCGCACATAATAATTGCTGACATTGACGCTGGTAATATGCTCTCTTGGGCAGGAAATCCAATAACGTGCAGGCGGGCGATACGTGCTGAATGCAACGCCGATGTCTACCCGAGGGCCTATCGGCGCCCAACAATAATTCCCGCCATACTCGCCCCAGGTGACCCAGGCAGGCGCCCAATCGTATCCAGGCACCCATATCCATCCATAGGAGTCGTCGTAGAACCAGTTGCCATAATGGAAAGTGGCCCAACCCCAGCTATAGTCGGAGATCCAGGTCCATCCATCTTCCGTATACACCCAATGACCACGGGTGCCATAAGGACGGAAACCGGCGCCGACAGCCGGCACCCAAACATAACCGTAATCCGGATAGCTGACCCAGGTGCCGAACGGACTTAGCTGATCATAAAACACCTGGAAGCTGACGCTGACCTGAGCGTGAGCTTTTTGTGCAAGGGGCGGCAGGACAGCCGTAAAAAAGGCTATACCTGCCATAATTATGTATCTTTTCATATTAGTATTATTTATAGGGTGTCAAGTACAATAACAATGCCTGATAAGGAAGTTCCATAAGCTTGCCAAAGGGCGTTAAAACCGTGTGAATATTTTAATTTATGGAAAAGAGGAGTTTTTTAATCTTAATTTACTGTAAGAACCAACAGCCTATGCGTTCCCTGCTTCTACTCCTTTTATCCGCCTTATTATTTTCTTCCATCTCTCATGCACAACCCTGCCAGATAAAGGCCGACGGGGTATTGGATGAAGCGTTGGGATTTATGAAAAAGAACTATTACCGCAAGAATAGTGTGGAATGGGACAAGCTCACCACCGAAGCCAAAGATCGGCTGAAAGCCTCCAATAACTGTGACGATGTATATGACATCATCTCCTGGTGCTTTAAGCAGCTGGATGAGCAGCATAGCTTTATTATGCCTCCCCAAAAGGCCGGTCAGTATAATTATGATCCCAGCCTGGCCCCTCTCCCACCCTTATCGGAACTGGTTGGGGACATCCATGGGGAATGGCTGAGTGACAGCATCGCCTATCTCACTGTTCCCTGGGTCAGCACGACGGATTCGTTTATATGCATGCGTATTGCCGATAGTCTGCAGGAGCTGATCGCAAGGCTGGACACCAAAAACGTCTCCCGCTGGATCATCGATCTGAGAAAAAATTCAGGAGGCAATTGCTGGCCCATGCTGGCGGGCATCGGTCCTCTGTTGGGAGATGGCGTTTGCGGATATTTTGTCAATGGCGACGAACGGATACCCATTACGTATCGGGATGGCATAGCCTGTCAGGGCAGGCATGCACGCTGCCGGGTAAGTAAAGAAGGCTATCGCATGCAGCACGAAGTCAAATCCATCGTAGTGCTCACGGGTCGAAGGACGGTGAGCGCGGGAGAAATCGTTGCCCTGGCCTTTTCAGGAAGGGAGAAGGCCCATCTGCTGGGCGAACCTACCGCTGGCCTTACGACGGCCAATGCTACCTACTCACTCTCGGATCATTCCATGCTGGTGCTCTCCGTATGCAGAGAGGCCGATCACACCGGCAAAATATGCGAAGGGAGCATTGTGCCCGACAGGATCATACGTCCGGCCGCCATGGGTCCTGCAGAGGACGATCCGGTAAAAAGCGCTGCCATCGACTGGCTGCAGGCCCGATGAATGGGGGGCCGGAACGAACCAAGGGTTCGTTGTCCGAAGGACAGACATTAGATTATTGGCCCAATTGGACTAAATTTTCGCCAGGCCAATTGGGCTTAATGTATAAGAGGAAGTTGTATTTTAGCCCAATAATCATAAAATACAACTATGACCAGCTCAATTCTTCGTACAGGTGTATTCATCAGCTTGATCGCAGGGACCGTTGGTTGTGGACAGCCGGGAAGCTCTTCGGCCGCAGGTGGCGGGGATGAAGGTCTCTCTGTCCTCAATAAAGATAGTTTGATCGCACACATTCAGATACTGGCTTCCGACAGCTTCCAGGGCCGCCGTCCTTTTACGGCGGGCGAGGACAGGACAGTGGATTATCTTACAAAGTCCTTTGCCGCGCTGGGACTGGAGCCGGGCAACGGCGACGGCTATACGCAGGATGTTCCCCTGGTGGAGATCAGTCCGGTGGGAACGCCCGCAATGAAGGTCCAATCCCCCAAAGGATCCTTCGATCTGAAGAATATGAACGATTTTGTCATCTGGACGGAGCGCCCGGATTCTGTCGCCCGCATCGATAAGAGTGACGTGGTCTTTGCCGGCTTTGGCGTCGTCGCTCCCGAATACGGCTGGAACGATTACGCAGGCCTCGATGTAAAAGGCAAGACGGTGCTGGTGATGGTCAACGATCCCGGCTATTATGATTCCACGCTCTTCAAGGGGCATACCATGACCTATTATGGCCGCTGGACATATAAATACGAAGAGGCCGCCCGTCAGGGTGCGGCAGCCTGTCTCATCATCCATAATACGGGTGCAGCCAGCTACCCTTTTCAGGTTGTTCAAAGCTCCAATGGAGGTGTAAAGCTGCACCTGGACACAAGAGGCAGCTCGCAGTATCAGCTGGCCCTGCAAGGATGGATCACGGAAGAGACGGGCAGGAAGCTGCTGGCTGCAGCGGGTAAGGACAGCAGTCTGCTCGCAGCCGCCAAACACAAAGGGTTTAAGGCCCAGCCCCTGGACATAAAACTTTCCGCCGGACTGAAGGTGAAGGAAGTGTATAATAAATCCCATAATGTCATTGCAAAGATCACGGGTGCCAAAAGGCCCAATGATTATGTCATTTTCTCTGCACACTGGGATCACCTGGGCATCGGCAGCCCCGATGCAAAGGGCGACTCCATCTACAATGGTGCGGCGGACAATGCCAGCGGTACGGCGGCTCTGCTGGAGATCGCCCGTGCTTTTAAAAGCCTGCCGGAGAAACCTGAACGTACCGTAATATTCCTGGCCGTGACGGCGGAAGAGCAGGGGCTGCTGGGTTCCGCATACTATGCGCAGCATCCTGTCTATCCCCTGGCGACCACTGTAGCCGATCTGAATATCGATGTCGTAAATACTTATGGACCCACTAAAGACATTACCTACTCTGGCAAAGGCCAATCCGGGCTGGAGGACTACCTGACCGATGCAGCAAAGGCAAAGGGTCGTTATGTAGCGCCGGAAGATCATCCGGAGGCAGGACATTACTTCAGAAGCGATCATTTCAGCTTTGCAAGAGGAGGCGTGCCTTCGCTGACAGCCGACGGCGGGGTGGATGATGTGACAAAAGGAAAAGAGTTCGGTAAGAAAAAGCACGATGAATATACAGAGCTTCATTATCATCAGCCAAGTGACGAATATGATGCGAAAACATGGGACCTGACGGGAGGAATACAGGACATAGGGCTGGTTTATCTTATTGGAAAGAAACTGGCCTTCAGCGACGTCTGGCCTCAATGGAAAACAGGCTCTGAATTCAAGACCATTCGCGATCAGAGCGCGCAGGAAAGGAAATAAAATTTATTTGTTTCCTGTTTTGCTAAAGGGCTATATTTACACGAACGAACCGGAGGTTCGTTGTCCGATAGGACAGACATTAGCGAGTTTCGGCAAACTTGTTTGCCGGACGTTTATACAAATTTATTTTCGATAGATTTTTATGGGAGATCTCCAGATTAAGAAACAGCCAAAAAATTACGATGCAATTATTGTAGGGTCTGGCGCCGGTGGTGGGATGGCTGCCTATGTGCTGGCCAATGCAGGTCTGAAAGTATGTTTGTTGGAAGCAGGCCCGATGTTCGACCCCAAAAAAGATTCAAATCAATTGAAAAATCCGTGGGAATCACCCCGGAGAGGAGCTTCTACAAAATTCCGGCCCTTTGGCGACTTCGATGGCTGCTATTGGGGATGGGAGATCGATGGCGAGCCTTACACACAATCGGGCGCCAAAGGAACCACCAACTGGGAATGGTGGAGAGCTCGTATGCTGGGTGGCCGGACCAATCACTGGGGACGTATCTCGCTCCGATTTGGCCCCAAGGATTTCAAGCGGAAGAGTATCGATGGTCTTGGCGATGACTGGCCCATCGGCTACGAGGATGTAAAACCTTACTACGACAAGATAGACCAGCTGCTGGGAGTATTCGGCACCAATGAAGGGCTGGAAAACGATCCGGATGGATTCTTCCTGCCTCCTCCCAAGCCCAGGCTGCACGAGCTGATGATCAAAAAGGCGGCTACGGGCATCGGCATTCCCGTGATACCTTCCCGCCTGTCCATTCTTACCAAACAGATCAACAAGGAAAGAGGGCAATGTTTTTTCTGTTCTCAATGCGGCCGCAGCTGTAAGGTATACGCGGATTTCTCTTCTTCCAGCTGTCTGGTGATCCCGGCCCTGAAGACGGGCAATATCGACCTGGTGACGAACGCCATGGCCCGAGAAGTGCTGACGAATAAAGAAGGACTTGCCACCGGTGTATCCTATGTCAGTAAGGATGACCTGCAGGAATACCAGGTCACCGGCCGGACCGTGATACTGGCGGCCAGCGCCTGCGAAAGCGCACGCCTGCTGCTGAACTCCAAATCGGCCCGCTATCCCAATGGCCTGGCCAACGGCAGCGATGCGGTAGGCAGATACCTGCACGACTCCACGGGCGCCGACATGGGTGGGATCATCCCCCACCTTCTTGATCGCAAACGCTACAACGAAGATGGCGTCGGCGGCATGCACGTGTATACGCCCTGGTGGCTGGATAATAAAAAGCTGGATTTCCCCCGCGGCTATCACATCGAGTACGGCGGAGGCTTTGGAATGCCTCTGTATGGTTTTGAATGGGGCATCGAAAAGATCAACGGTAATGCGCAGATCATGGGCAAGGCAAAGCCGGCTGGTGGTTATGGCGCTTCGTTAAAGGATGATTATCGCCGCCTGTTCGGCGCGCATGTGGGTATGGCTGGTCGCGGTGAAGCAGTCGCCAGCTACGACAACTTTTGCAAGATCGATCCGGAGGTAGTGGACAAATACGGTATACCTGTATTGCAATTCCACACCAGCCATTCGGAATACGAGATCAAACAGGCAAAACACATGAAGGAAACATTCAAGGAGATCCTGCATGCCATGGGCGCTGTGATCACCTGGGGAGGCGACGATGGTCCGCAAAACAACTATGGCCTTCATGCACCGGGCAATATCATCCATGAGGCTGGTACTGTTCGTATGGGTAATGATCCCAAACATTCGCCGCTGAACAAATGGAGCCAGTCACATGAATGCAAGAACCTCTTCTGCGTGGACGGAGGTCCATTCGTATCGCAAGCCGATAAGAATATCACCTGGACGATACTGGCATTATCCATGCGGACCAGTGAATACATTGTGGACGAAATGAAAAAACGCAATATTTAGTATGGACAGAAGAAAATCCATTAAAGCCCTCATCGTAGGGACAGTATCTACGGGAGTGTTGGTCGAAGCCTGCAAACCCGGAGAGGACAAAAAAGAAGAAGCCGCCAAGACTGCGGACGCCAGCGCCTCGCCGGAGACCAACCGGATGAAGGAGGAGGAAGAGCATTATAAAGAAGTAGTGGCTAAGACCTTTTTTACACCCGATGAAATGGCTACGATCACCATTTTAGGAGATATCATCATTCCGAAAGATGAGCACAGCGGCAGCGCATCGGAGGCTAAAGTGCCGGAATTCATCGAATTTATCGTAAAGGACATGCCTAAGCATAAGATCCCGATGCGGGGAGGACTCCGCTGGCTGGATGTACAATGCCTCAACCGATATGGCAAGGCGTTCAAGGATTGCTCCCAGCAACAGCAGATAGAAATGGTGGATGAGATCGCCTGGCCTGACAAGGCAAAGCCCGAAATGGAACAAGGCGTCGCCTTCTTCAACCTTATGCGTAACCTCGTGGCCACCGGATTCTTCACTTCCCAGATGGGCGTAAAGGACATGGGCTATGTGGGTAATGTTCCCAATCAATGGAATGGAGTTCCCGACGATGTTCTCAAGCAATATGGACTGGCCTATAGCGAGAAGGAGCTGAAGGAATGTATCAGCTTCTCTTAATTTGCCGGCCGGGAAAGTTGGTAAGGTAGTCGGCTGCCGGCCCAGCAGCATATAGCTACTGAGCCAGGCTTCTGTTCGGCCGTCGAACGGACGGTGCTCATTTCACGCACACGATAAAATAGTTGAAAAGTGGACCTTAGTCCCTAGTTGTCAAGAGGTTTGTAATAAAAGCCTTCTTCGTTGAGCACAAAGCTATTGGGAACAAAACTAAGAAGGGATTGCTTTACCATCGCTGCGGCCTCCTGTTGATAATGCAGACCTACTTCCGGGGTCCGCATGGCAAACTGCCAGCTTTGTATTTTCAGCAGTGCGATCCTGCTTTCCTGTAATAGGTAATTTTCCGATTGGCGAAACTCTTCTGCCAAATGATCCTGGTTGTTGCGTATATCAGGGGTCATAGGGAATCAGCATTAGTTTTTAAAGAATATTGGATTGTAGTCTTAAACGTATACCGTCTTCATAAAATTGTGTATTCCCCCCTCTTTTCCTTGTACAGGAATTTTTTTCCCGATAATGGAATGAAAAAAAGCATTGCCATTTTATTGGCTATTGGTTATCAAAAGATTATGTTTTGGCATCCTATTCGTAATCCTTATAGCGTAATTGATCCTAAACAAGTTCTTCAAGATATTGACCTTAAAAACAAATTTGACGGCCATCAATTAGTTTAAAAGAGGTTTTTAGTTTTTTCAGGCTTACAGGTTACTTCTACAAAAAAGTGAAAATCGCCCCTTTCTGTAAAATGTGGGGGCATTTTCATTTTATCTAATGTCCAGCGCACTCCGTTCGCTGGGGATGCAACCCCTACCGTAAAAAGTAGGGGTTTGTTGTTACCGTATCAATAGTGAAGTTCCTTTCTGGAAGATATTTTTCCCGGTGTCCCTGTCGACATAACGGAGCATCCATACATAGGTGTCGGCTGGCGCCGGATGCCCCCCTATCGTCCCATCCCATTTTGACAGCCAGCTGCTGGAGCTGAATATAAGCTGCCCCCATCGGTTATAGACCCTGAATTCCATATTGTCCGCCTTGAAGGCATTCAATGGATAGAGATAGTCGTTCAAGCCATCCCCGTTGGGAGTAAAGGCGGATGGAACGGCAATATAGCAGGACTTTAATACATCTATCTGCTGATAGGTCCTGGACAGACAACCCAGTGCATTATATACGGTGAGCGTGACATTGTATTTCTTTTCGGCGCCGATGATGGGATATACATGATCGGCGGGAAGGGAATCCGTACTGGTCGTCCCGTCGCCAAAGTCCCAGTGCCAGGAACTGATATGTCCGGTCGATAGATTTTTGAACGTGGCGGCATCCTTGGGACAAAGTACATTGGGTGCCTCGAAAGCCGCACTGATGGCATTGTCCAGCGAAAAGATCTTTGAGACCGTGTCGCTGCAGACACTGTTGGAAACGATGAGCTGTATGGTCTTGTCGCCAAATAAGGAATAAATACGCTGGAGATTTTGCGCGTGGCTGGTATCCGTGCCGTCGAAGGTCCATGTCCATTGATTGACCCCATTCTTATCCGGATAAGAAAGATCGATAGTGTCATTTTTGCAACCCCAATGTATCTGGCTCAGAAAATCTGCAGAGACAGTATCTTTCGTAGCAAAGATCACGGTCTCCCCTGCGGGTGTCTCCAATCCACACTCATCAATGATCGTGTTGCCATCGCTGCCCCTGGTCAGCATGATCTGGTAGCTGCCTCCCGTCTGAATTGGAGTCGACAAATGCACCTGGATCGTATAGGACTTGCCGCTGGCATCGCAAATCCCATTGGCAGATGTCACCGTCACGGGGGTTGCTCCGCTGACGATAAAATCACTGCCATTGGCAGCAATGGAGCTGCAAAGTATCTCCTTCGAAAACACCAGCTCCAGCACGTCCGGCGCACATCCCACAGGTGAGAGACTATCCATGGGCGTTGGCACCAGCGGCACTACCTGCATTGGCATGGACGCTCCTGTCTGCAGCTCCTGACCGCAGTTATCCAGCAGGGTATTCCCATCCGTGCCTTTCTGGACAGACAATGTATAGGACCCGGGCGCCAGACCACTGTTAAGCATCAAGGTCACGGTATCCATATCGAACCCCGTATTGCAGCTGGAGGAATAAGCTGCGGTGATCTTGGTCACGGCCGGGCTGATGGCGAAGTCGCTGCCATCGGCGGCAAGGCTCGTGCACTGCATCTTTTTGTTGAATACTACCTGTATCTCGCTGCCATCGCAAATGGCCCTGACGCTTTTCAACGCCGGCACTACTGTATCGGTAATGACTGCCGTCCCCCCGCCAAAAGCGAGGCCATACCCACTCTGATCATTACCTGAAAAATGGCTGATCATGAGCAAATATTGATGCCCTTGTACGATATTGGGAAACTTGCTGAAAAGAGGAGGATTGTGGTTGTTGTCGGATCCGCATTCCACCGGATTCATTGCGCTGGCGGAAGTACCGGTGACACCATGTCTGCCGCTCCAGTTGCAGGCCACCAGCAGGCTCGGATCGCTGTAGACATCCGACGTATTATGTCCCGTAATATCGAACAGCTGCCAGTCATAGTCATCATTCAGATCCTTAGGGGTAATGGTAAGCCCCAAGGTGCCGGAAGTGTAACAGGTGAACTTATACCAATACGGGTTGACAGCCTCATAGCCTCCGCTGGCATAGGCGCAGGGCACGGGAACTTTTCCATTGGTGCAGAGAGGAACGCTGGTTTGTGTAAAGGTAGAGCTGCCACATACGGGGAAGGCGGTAGCAGGGTTCTGCCCCAGGGTTGTACATTGAGCATGGGCTGATATCCCCCCAACAATACACAATAAGACAATAAACAGCTTTTTTGACACCATCCCGCGCAAGTTAATCTACATGACGGCAGTATGCCGTCCGGCGTTGCTTTACTATAATAATAACATATCCCGCAGCCTCTGCCAGCTCATCCATTCCGGGAGAAAAATTCCAGAATTGGGAAAATTCCAACTAAAGGATCAACCATTCCACTTTAATAACCAACGACTTAGTAAGTGGCATAGGTTTCGTTGCCTTTGTTACATTACCTGAACCACCAACCCCTAAACCTTAGCCCCTAAACCCTAAACCAGTAGAACAACCTTTCAAAACGGGCCAAGCCCCGTTTTTCGGACATTACCCTGCAAACGCAAGGCCATAATAGCTCATAATAAAGATTGTTCTTCTCTTTTTTCAAATTTCAAGGTTTCTGAAAGATCCTTCTGAACTGAAGCGGAAGGATTTTTCATTTTACGTCATTCATACCGACTTACATAGTATATTTTCAACTTTTCCCCCTATTTTTGCCGTCTTTCCTGACGAACCAGGGTTCGTCGTCCGAAGGACAAACATTCACTGTAGAACTAATTAAGTTATGGACAAATTGATTTATCTGGTTCCCGTGATGGGCGCCATTGGTCTTCTTTACACATTTATCAAGTTTGCCTGGGTATCCAAGCAGGACGCCGGTAACGATCAGATGCAGCAGATCAGCCGATTTATCGCGGAAGGCGCCATGGCATTTCTCAAGGCGGAATGGAAGATACTCTCCTATTTTGTGATCCTGGCTGCGATACTGCTGGCCTTAATGGGTTACAGCAATCCCGACTCCCACTGGGCTATTGCCATCTCCTTTGTCATCGGCGCGGTGCTGAGCGCGACCGCGGGTTACATCGGCATGCGCAGCGCGACCAGGGCCAATGTGCGTACGGCACAGGCCGCCCGTACAAGCCTCAGCCGGGCATTGAAGGTCTCTTTCACCGGTGGATCCGTCATGGGTCTGGGTGTAGCGGGTCTCGCGGTGCTGGGTCTGGGCGGGTTGTTCATTATTTTCAAAATGATCTTTGCTCCCGATGCAGCCGTGGATTCCCAGGAGATGATCCGGACCATCGAAGTATTGACGGGTTTCTCGCTGGGCGCAGAATCCATTGCGTTGTTCGCTCGTGTGGGTGGCGGTATTTATACAAAGGCAGCCGACGTAGGCGCCGACCTGGTAGGTAAGGTAGAAGCGGGCATCCCCGAGGACGACCCTCGCAACCCCGCTACCATTGCGGACAACGTGGGTGACAACGTAGGGGACGTAGCCGGAATGGGCGCCGACCTCTTTGGTTCTTATGTAGCCACGGTACTGGCGACCATGGTGCTGGGCCGTGAGACACAGTCGGACGATCAGTTCAATGGCCTGGCCCCCATCCTGCTGCCCATGCTGATCGCAGGCATCGGCATCCTTTTCTCCATCGTAGGTACTTTGTTCGTGCGCATCAGCGATTCCGCCGATCCGAGCACTTCCACCGTACAGAAAGCCCTGAACATGGGCAACTGGGGTTCCATCATCCTGACGGCGCTGGCCTGTGTGGGACTCGTTTATTATGTATTACCCGAAACCCCCATGGTGCTCCGCGGCACTGAATTCACGAAATGGGGTGTGCTGGGGGCCATTGGCGTAGGTCTGCTGGTAGGCACGCTGATGAGCATCATCACCGAATATTATACGGCCATGGGCAAAGGCCCTGTGCTAAGCATTATCCGCCAGTCCGGCACCGGTCATGCCACCAACGTCATAGGAGGTCTGGCAGTAGGTATGCAATCCACCTGCCTGCCGATATTGATCCTGGCCGGCGGTATCTGGGGCTCTTTTGAGTGTGCAGGTCTTTACGGCGTCGCCATTGCGGCGGCCGGTATGATGGCCACCACCGCCATGCAGCTGGCCATCGATGCATTTGGTCCCATCGCGGACAATGCAGGTGGTATCGCCGAAATGAGCGAGCTGCCCAAGGAAGTACGCGAAAAGACGGATATTCTGGATGCCGTAGGTAATACCACCGCCGCCACCGGTAAGGGATTTGCCATTGCTTCGGCGGCGTTGACCGCGCTGGCTCTTTTTGCAGCCTTTGTAGGGGTAGCGGGAATCCAGGGCATCGACATCTATAAAGCAAAGGTGCTGGCGAGCCTGTTCGTAGGCGGCATGATCCCCTTTATTTTCTCTTCACTGGCTATACAGGCAGTAGGACAGGCCGCCATGGCGATGGTGGAAGAAGTTCGCCGTCAGTTCCGCACCATTCCCGGTATCATGGAAGGAACAGGCAAGCCGGAATATGATAAATGCGTGGCTATTTCCACGCAGGCCTCCATCAAGAAAATGGTACTGCCCGGCGCCATCGCCATCCTCTCGCCTCTCATCATCGGATTCCTTTTGGGACCGGAGGCCCTGGGTGGTTTCCTGGCCGGTGCAACGGTCTGTGGCGTATTGATGGGTATCTTCCAGAACAACGCCGGCGGCGCCTGGGACAACGCCAAAAAATCTTTTGAAAAGGGCGTAGAGATCAATGGCGAGATCCACTATAAAAAATCCGACCCCCACAAGGCTTCCGTAACGGGTGACACCGTGGGCGATCCGTTCAAGGATACTTCCGGTCCGTCCATGAACATCCTCATCAAGCTGATGTCCATCGTTTCGCTGGTCATCGCCCCGACCCTGGCGTCCATTTTCCATACGAGGGACACGGTAAAGACCCCCGTGCAAAAAGAGGTTCGCGCATTAACAAAAAAATAATTGGATTATCCGGAAGGATATTTATCTTTGAATCCTTAATTAACGACACTAATCAGATCCAAATACCAAAAGTCCCGATGTTTCTACATGGGGGCTTTTTTTTTGCCGTTTGGGGGAACGCCGGGTGCCTATTCTTTGCCAGGAGCCGGACCTACGGTCCGGGCCATTACACAGACGCTGTTTTATTGCCCTCCGGGCGAAGCACCTGTGGTGCTTCTTGGTCGGGCAGACGGCCTGTGGCCGTCTTTTTGGCCGCCTTTTTTTGTACCTTGTATAAAAGCTTGTCATGCCCCCCAATATTCTCTATTACGCCATACCAGGCTTTGTCATTTTGCTTAGCCTGGAAGCATGGTTCTCCTACCGGCAGGGGCGGCATCTCTACGAAACAAAAGATACCTTTAGCAGCCTGGCGTTGGGATTGGGCAATGTAGCCACGGGGCTCATCACAAAAGGACTCATCTTCGGACTTTTTTACCTGCTGTATCAATGGCGGCTGTATACGCTGGATGGTAGCCGATGGTGGCATTGGGTGCTGGCTTTCTTCGCCGACGACCTGTCCTACTACTGGTTTCACCGGGCAAGCCATCATATCAACTGGTTCTGGGCATCACACGTAGTGCATCACTCCTCCCGCCGCTATAATCTTGCCGCCGCCCTGCGGCAGACCTGGACGGGCAATCTGACGGGAGCCTTTCTTTTCTGGTGCTGGATGCCCATCGTGGGCTTTCATCCTGTCATCGTGCTCATGATGCAATCCATCAGCCTCATCTATCAGTTCTGGATACATACAGAGACCGTCCGTCGCCTGCCAGCCCCGCTGGAATTTATCCTCAACACGCCCTCCCATCACCGGGTGCATCATGGGATCGACTTACCCTACCTGGACAGGAACCATGGAGGCGTACTGATCATCTGGGACCGCCTCTTCGGGACTTTTACCCCGGAGCAGGGTACTCCGGAATATGGCCTCACCCGCGACATCGGGTCTTTCAATCCTTTTATCGTGGCCTTGAAGACCTGGGTGGAATTGTTCAAAAAGGCCGTGCACTCCGGCAGCCTGAAGAACGCTTTTCTTTATTTTATCAAGCCCCCCGGCTGGAGCCACGACGGCAGCACCCGAACCACGCGACAGCTTATAGAGGAGTACAACCGGCAGCATCCTGAGCAGCCAATAACCCATGGCCGCCACCGTTAACGGACTTTCACTTTTTTTAACATTCATTTACGAAAATTATCGTAAATTACGCCTATCATAATCTGTTTATGTCAATGACAAGATATATCAAACCAACGGAAAGCGAGCTGGAGATCCTGCAGGTTCTTTGGGATAAAGACCTGGCGAGCGTACGGGAGGTTCATGAAGAGTTGGCAAAATACAAGGATGTAGGCTATACCACTACGCTCAAGCTGATGCAGATCATGCATGAGAAAGGGCTGGTAAAAAGAGACGACTCTTTCAAGACCCATATCTACCAGGCTGCCGTCAGCAGGGAGAAAACACAAAAGCACCTGCTGGGCAAGATGATCGACACGTTGTTCGGAGGCTCACCCACCGAGCTGGTGCTTCAGGCCCTGGGCAACCATAAAGCCTCTCCGGAAGAGCTGGAAGAGATCCAGCGTTTATTAAATAATCTGAAAAATCAGTAAGCATGCACCAGCTCGCCCAATCTGCTGTACTAAGAGCGCTGGGATGGTCATTATTGAATAGCTTGTGGCAAATGGCCTTTTTATGGCTGGTGTATGTTGTTTTCACCCATATCTTCAGACGGGCCTCTGCGAGCGCAAGACATGGTCTCGCCGTCCTGCTGCTGGGTTCCGGCACGGTCTGGACGATCGTGACTTTTTTCAATGCATTTTTATTCGCTGATCCCGCAACATCTGTGGCATCCGCCGGCAGATGGAGTCCGGCATTATTTCCCCGGGCGCAATGGGTAATATCTTTCCTTCAGACAGGCCGTGAGCTGATCAACGACGGTCTGCCCTATTGCTCGACGCTCTATCTGCTCATCTTATTCTTTCTCTTTGTCCGCTATGGCAGACAATATTTCTATTCAGTGAAGCTGACCCGCACAGGTCTCACCCGGTGCACCCCGGAGCTGCGGGTATTTACAGAACAGACGGCCCGGCAGATGGGTATAAAAAAAGAAGTAAAGATATGCTTGTCACAGCTGGTGGAAGGACCGGTAACGCTGGGCGCCCTAAAACCTGTCATCCTCGTTCCCCTTGCTACGGTATGCAATCTCAGCACTCAGCAGGTGGAAGCGCTGGTCCTTCATGAGCTGGCCCATATCCGCAAACAGGACTATCTGCTCCATCTGTGGATAGCCGCCCTGGACGCGCTCTTCTTTTTTAATCCTTTTTCACGGTTGCTGATCCGGAGCATTCAAAAAGAAAGAGAGCATCGCTGCGATGACCTGGTCCTTCAATTCCGGTATGATCCGCATGTCTATGTCTCCGCATTGATGACCCTCGCCACGAGCGTGCAGGCCAATCCCCGTTTGGCGCTGGCAGCCACGGGCGGCAATGACGGACTCCTCCTGCAAAGGGTCAAAAGGATATTGAAGCTCCATACAGCCCCGGAGCCATTAAAAGGCAGGACCCTGGTATTTTTATGCTGCATCCTTCTTATCGTGGGCATGGCGCTCTCCCGCCCCACCGTTAGTATTATCCCGGATAGGATGGAAAGCCCGGCGCGGACTGTCGCCATCCCGTCAAAAGATATTCCTGCGCTGCGGGAGTCGACAACCCTGACCTTTGTTACCGTCGGCATACCGGTAAAGGATCGTCCGGCTGATCATCCGGCGGCGGCCAGCGTTTCTCCTAAAAAGCCGGTGCATTCACACCATCGTGATGAAGATAGCTATGACGACGACGACCAGGAGATTATCCTGACGGACGCCTCTTCCACAACCACAGATGCAGATGACGATGGCGCCCTGGTTGGCTATGCTTCCTCTGTGCAGCACCGGGATTATTCTATCGCGGCCCATACTACCGTCAGTCCAAAAGTAGACGTTGTCTCCCCCCCACCATCGGGTGAGGGATGCCCGCTGGAAGCTCCGGCGCCCTATGTTCCCCATTCGAGCTTCTCCTTTCAACGCATACAGGACAGCACTTATCCTGGCGCACAATATGTCTATATGCAGCAAATGGCCTCCCGCCAGGTGGAGCAGGCCATCCTCAAAATGCAAAAAGAGCTGCAGTTTCAGCTGAAGACATTGCAACAGTCCAGCTCAAAGGACATGCCCAACCTGAAGCAAAAGCAGCAGATCATCCTCGAACAGCTGAAACTGCAGCAGCAATATCTTGAAAAGCAGCAGCAGCTCCAGAAAAAGCTCGAAAGAGTTGGGAGAAAACGGGTTATCGTCGTGATTTAAAATGTACGGCCCGTTCTGAAGTTTAATTTACACCTACCACACGTTCTTCGGGCACCAGTCCCCGTATTTATTGCCGATAAGGAATCCCAGCACGATCTCATGGGTGCCCTTGCTGATGGTATTCAGTCGGGAAGTCGTCAGGTCATAGGAATAGCCGATATTGAATGCATTGGATACATTTAGACCTACCATGGCGGCAAATCCGTCATACGTCCGTATGCTGGCGCCGATCCATAGCAGGTCCTGGTATTGCAGCTTGGCGTTGAAGTCTATCTGTACCGGCAGCGGGTCTACATATTTTACCATTACGGAAGGTATCAGGTTGTAGTCATCGCTCAGGAGAATGCGATATCCGGCCTGCCCAAAAAGGTGCGGCACCAGCTTGCCAGGATCGGGAGCCACTTTGTCGGTAAATGCTATTTTCTCGGGTATGATCTGCTGGGCGGAAACTCCTACGAAATAGTCGGCTGAATAAACCCAGACACCGGCGTTGAAGTCGGGCTTGATCTTGTTCAGCTCCCCACTGCTATAGACAGCGGGGTCCACTGGTACGTCGAAGAACAGTTTGCTCCTGTCAAGACCCAGCTGGCTGATCCCGGCGCCAAAGCCCAGGGCCAGGCTGGTACGGGTGGTGATGCCCAGATGATAGGCATAGGTAAGATAGGCGGAAAATCTGCTAAGGGGTCCCGTCCTGTCGTCCAGCACCTGCAGGCCGATGCCATGATGCGGCTTGGCCGAGGTATAATCATCCCAATAATCCTTGCCCCGGGGATTAAAGCCGGGCTTGTGAAAAGAAGAGATGTTCTCCCTGTCGTCCTTTTTGCCGATGGGGCCATGAATGGTCAGATAAGTGGTAATGGGTGCGTCCTGGACCCCGACCCACTGATGGCGATGGCTGATCTTGACATCGGTGTAGTTCTCGATGCCCGTAAGGGCAGGATTGAGGATATAGTTATTGAGGATATATTGGGTGTACTCAGGCTTCTGCTGTGCGCGTAACAGCGTTCCCATAAGCAGGCAGACAGTTATCGAAAAGACTCTCTTCAGAAACTGAAATTTACAACCTTCAGGCCATCTGCCCAAGTAAAGCTTTTGCCCGCTGCCCCTCGCAGAACAAAAGGTCCAGGATGGAAAGATTGGGGATGAATCCCGTGATCTCTTCGAATACCTGGCGATAGACCACGGGGGGCCAACGGGCAGTGTCCGCGATATTCTTTGGGAGGAGCTTTCCCCTCCAGTCCTGCCATTCTTTCTCTTCATCAACGGACCGGTAGATATCCGTCAACGATATCTCTACGGGTATGGCAAGGACCCCGCATGTCCATTCAAAACAGGCCAGGTTCCAATCCAATAAAAAATGAAAGGGCTTGCGGTAAAGCAGATCCAGCTCATCCCGGTAAAATTCGAACCAGGGGCTACGGCTATAGCAGGCAAGGAGGGTCTTCCAATGCTGATCCTGCCAGCGATAGGTCCCGGCAATCTTTACATCCTTCATCAGGGTCTTTTGATCACGGCCTTTCTCCAGGGGAACGCTCAGATCGATGCGTCCCTGGGAGCCGGCTATCTGACACCTATTGCGAAAACTCATCTTCTGAAAGAAATCATATTGCTCAAATACTATATGTGAATACTTATTTGATATTTTATACAATATAACACTTGGAAAATATTGTAAATCAGATAATAAGTTCATTTATCTATTATTAAATTTAATCCCGTTCAAGTCGGCCGGGACATCCGCATAAAAGATGCCTTTCATGGCTGGATACAGGCCTACATAAATTGCTGGTAAACAAATATAATGAACTTCATATCAATATTTTAAACAATTATTTTCTTAGCTAATCAAATTAGCCTCCCTTTTTGGAAGATCTTGCGGGTTTTTGCGGCCTGAAAGCCAAAGAAATTAGTACGGCTGCCGCCCCCAAAAACAAGTAAGGATGAGCGCTTCCCCCACTCTCTTTCAGGGTTGCAGCAGCAGCGGCATAGGAGTCCGCGGAAGGGAGAAATTTCTCTTCGGGTGTCTGTGTCAGGTCCCAGTCAGCCACTCCCTTGCCTGTGAGATAGGTCAGCATCTCCAGCTCGTCCTTGCGTCGCTCTTTGAGCTCGTCGAGATATTTCTTCCCTTCCGGACAGTCCAGGTCCCCGGTGGCCGGGTGGGTGATGATATACCGGGCCTGGAAATTTTCCGTATTAGCCGTCTCCTGGAAGAGGAGATCCTGCGGGAAGGCTTTCCGATTGTACCGGACATGCAGACGGGAAAAAAAGACTTTTTCCGGCAGGTCCTGGTCGTCATCTGCCCGCCGGCCGCCTACCCACCATACCCCGGCCTGTACGAGGTCCTGCCGGGAGGGGGCGAGGGCAACACAGGGATCGCACTTCAGGTAGGTACTGGGGCTGACATCCCAGGCATATTCGAGCATTGCCACGGACCTGCCCTCCACCTTCCACTGATGTTGAAAAAGATTTGAGTAGAAGTTTGAGAAATTATTCCGGACGAACAGGGGAATATTCTTTCCGGTGGGCAGGGAGACGGTGCGGTAGTTGGCGCATTCGATCCTGCCCTTTTTGCTGAACCCGTATACGATCATATCCTGGTCTCCGTCCGCATTGGCCATACCCAGCCGGATGGGCAGCATGAAGCGGGGGCTTTCGAAAGATATCTGTATCGGGCGCAGAAAATTACCCGGCAGCTTTTTCTTTTCCTCCTCGTTGACCTTTACTACAAAGAATTTCAGGTTGCTTTTGATATAAGGTTCCAGCACCTCCTCCGCTCCTGCCGGGATCTTATAGCCGTTCTGGGTAAGCCAGGTCTTTAGTCCCTGGGATTCTTTGGCGCTGAGGATAAGGATATCATATTCACCGACCAGGTATTTGGCTTCTATCCGTACGCCCAGGTCTTTTTTTCGTACGTTGGCTTTCTCCTTGACGGCAACCCCGGGCATCGCGCCACTCAAAAAAGCTCTATCCTCGTACTGAGCCGGGTGGCAGGGATTATCATCATAATACTCCACCAGCCGCGGCTGGCTATAGTCGTTCAGGGTCTGAAATATCTTTTGATCCACCACCTTAATGTCATTCCTGCCAAGGACCACCGGTACAGGCACCACCATGGCAAAATCCTTCAAATCGCCCTTGAAATCGTTGTACATGGTGATGGTATTCCTATCCCCATCGTGTACGATGATGACCTGGGATGTCCTGTTCTTTAGCGTACCGTCGGCCTTGCTGACATAGAATCCGCAGAATGCCGCCGCATCATGGCTGACCATGGCGATCAAAAGGATGATAGCGGATATTTTCTTTGCGGGAAGTGTGGGAAAAGGCCGGACCGTCCATTGGAAAGGCGTGGCCCTGAATACTCTGTCCAGTACCGGAACCAGCGGCGCCGCCGCCACCATTACCCATATCGATGTATTGTACTTCCATTCGTAGGTGGCAAAATAGAAGGATATCACGGCAATGAAAGACGCCCATAGTATTCTCGCAAAGGGATGATTGGGAGAGGTACGGGGATCGCTGATCATAAAAAAGGCGAATATCAGCAGGCTGCCTGTCGTAATGGAATGAAGAAAATGATCCATAGGCCATCCCAGCACATAGACCTGCCGCCACCAGGTGAGATAGACAAAGGTCAGCAGGAACGAAAGGCTGGTATCCAGCTTTTGGACCCTGGTCACGACAATGGTCCCGACAACTATGGTAAAGAAGAACAGCACTATATCGCTGCCCCATTGACCCGGGGACAGCCATGCGTCCTTTGAGAGGAGAAGGGTCGCTACGATGCCAAAAGCGGAAGGGTTGAAAATATGCCGTCCCCTGACACGGATGATATATTTGGAAGCCACCGTCAGTCCCGCGGCCAGCAGGCTGGTATACCAATGCCCTGTTTTTAACAGCAGACAAAGGCTCATGGCGCTGACAAGCGCGCTCAATCCCCAGGAACGCCCGGCCGCCAGATCCGGCCATTTCTTCTGCCGGCGCCCTTCCGCCAGATAGTTGAAGAGCAATGCTCCTGCAATGGTAAAAAAGTAATGCTCCCACTCTGCTGTCCATCCCAGCCATAAAAGCCCATAGGTCATAAATGCCAGCTGGAAGCAAAGCTGAAAATAACGGGGGTCGAAGACAAACTTTTTAACGGGCATAATGGTTCGTTTAGAGCCAGGATGCCTCGATCCCAATATTTACATAAAAAAAGGGGACCCGATATGGATTCCCTTTTTAGGTCGGCGTTACCTCGTGCCAAGATGTCTTTTATCTCGGGCATTAATGTCTTTTCAATGGTCTCGATGATCCCAGACTAGCGGGATTCAATGGCCTCGGTGAAAGGGAAGGAGTTGACAACGTCAATCCGACCTTCGGCAACACTTATGAAAATCAACTATGACGTTGTCAATGCTTCGCATTTCGGTCCAAACTGAGGACACTGCAAGGACGCTAATGATGGCCCTTCGGACAGCCCGCCTGTGGCGTGCTACTCTGCAAGATTTGGTCTTTGTCTTCGCAGCTCTTCCAGCTTCTCCTTACCATAGGCCATTCGGGTGATCACCACGAAAAGCACCGGGACGATAAAGATAGCCAGCCCAGTCGCGGCAAGCATCCCTCCAAATACGGTGAACCCGATGGTATTACGGGCGACAGCACCCGCTCCGGTGGCGAATACCAGGGGCAATACTCCCAGGATAAAGGCCATCGAGGTCATGAGGATAGGACGCAGACGCAGCTGTACCGCCTGCAGCGTAGCCGTGGTAAGCTGTACTCCCCGGTCGACCCTTTCTTTGGCAAATTCCACGATCAGGATCGCATTCTTGGCCGCCAGGCCGATAAGAGTGATCAACCCTATCTGCGCATATACGTTATTGGTCAGGCGAGGTACAAAGGTCAATGTCAGGATAGCGCCGAATATGCCGATTGGCACGGCCAGCAGTACGGAGAATGGCACGGACCAGCTCTCATAAAGGGCCGAGAGGAAGAGGAATACGAACAGCACGGATAGTGAAAAGATATAGATGGTGCTGGAACCTGATTCGATCTCCTGCTTACTCAATCCGGCAAATTCATATCCGTACCCTTCGGGCAATACCTGTGCCGCCACTTCCTGCAAGGCTTTGATGGCCTGGCCGCTGCTATAGCCAGGCTTGGCGCCTCCATTGATCTCCGCCGTACGGAAGATATTGAAGTGCGATATAAGCGGGGCGCTCTCCGTGATCTTGTAGCTGACCACGGTGCTCAATGGGATCATCTGCTGGCTGCTGTTACGAACATAATACCCTCCGATGTCGGATATATCGCTCCTGTATATCGTATCGGCCTGCGCCACCACGTGGAAGTTACGGCCATAGATGGTAAAGTCGTTAATATAGCTGCTGCCCAGGTACATTTGCAACGTGGTATACACATCGGCAAGGGATATGCCTAATTTCTTACACTTGTCCCTGTCCACCGTCACGGCATAGCTGGGAGTGCGGGCCGTAAAGAAGCTGAATGCCTGCCCGATCTCCGGACGTTTGTTCACCTCTGTTACGAAGTTGCGGACCACGCGTTCGAATGTCGGCAGGTCGTCATTGCTTTGCCGTTGTTCCAGCTCGAAAGTAAAACCACCTGTGGAACCCAGACCAGGGATGGCAGGGGGCGAGATCACCACCACATTGGCTTCCTTGAAAATGGCAAAGCGTTTACGCATCTCGGCCATGATCCCTTCCCGCTGCAGGGACTTCTCCTTTCGCTCGTCCCAGGGTTTCAGCTGGCAGAAGACGGTTCCACTATTGGATTTGGTGGCAAAGCTCACTACGTTGAGCCCTCCCAATGCGGCATAGTGCGCAACACCGGGCATACTGTCGATGATCCTCATCATGCTATCCAGGACCTTCAGGCTTCGGCTGGTGGAAGCCGCTTCAGGGATCTCGTAGGTGACATAGACACGTCCTTCATCTTCCAGTGGTATAAATTCCGTAGGTTTCTTCTTAAAGAGGAACAAGGCGCCTACCACGATACAGGCCAGCAGGACAAGGGCCAGGGGGGCGCGTTTGATCCATCCCCGGACATTGTTGGTATAGCGGACCGATACCCGGTGGAACCAGTTGTTGAAATGATAAAAGAACTTGTTCAGGCCGCGGGATTCTTTTGTCAGGTGCATGGGCTTCAACAGCAGCGTACAAAGAGCCGGCGTCAGGGACAGCGCCACAAAGGCGGACAGCAGCACGGAGATGGCGATGGTAATTGCAAACTGCTGATACAGGCGTCCCGTAATGCCGGGTATAAAGCCTACAGGCACGAACACGGCCGCCAGGATCAACGCAATAGCTACCACCGGTCCGGAGATATCGGCCATCGCCCGCTGGGTGGCCTCCTTGGCCGAAAGCTTTTCTTCATCCATATAATGCTGTACGGCCTCCACCACCACAATGGCGTCATCCACCACGATACCAATGGCCAGCACAAAGCCGAACATGGTCAGCGTATTGATGGTAAAGCCCAATGGGATGAACAATATAAAGGTCCCGATGATCGACACGGGTATGGCCAGCACGGGGATAAGGGTAGCCCTCCAGCTTTGTAAAAAAAGGAATACCACCAGCACCACCAGTCCAAGGGCCTCCAGCAGGGTGTCCACCACTTCGCCGATCGACACGCGGACAACGGATACTGCTTCGAAAGGCACGAGATAATCCACGCCGGCAGGAAAGTACTTTCTCAGCGCATCCATGGCTTTGTACACTCCGTCTGCCGTAGCAAGGGCGTTGCTGCCCGGCGCCTGGTATATCAGCAGATAGCTGGCTCTCTTATGGTCGACAAACGAGTTGCTGGCATAGCTGAACTTGCCCAATTGTATGCGGGCTACATCTTTCAGATAGACGATGGACCCATTTTGTGTATTGCTGCGGATGACGATATCGCCAAACTCCTTTTCCGAGCTCAGGCGACTGTTGGTGAATACGGTGTATTCAAAAGAGGAAGTTGGTTCCTGGGGCGGCACGCCTATGGAGCCGGCGGCAATCTGCAGGTTCTGCTCCTGGATGGCACTGGTTACATCCTGCGCCGTCAGTCCTAATCGTGCCATCACATCCGTCTTCAACCAGATACGCATGCTGAAATCATCGGCGCGCGAGAGCACATCACCCACTCCTTTTACGCGAAGCAAGGCGTCCCGAACGAATATGTTGGTATAGTTATCCAGGAAAGGTACGCCATGTGAAGCATCGGGCGAATACATCGACACCAGCATCAGAATGCTGGGATTTCTTTTACGGGTGACGATACCCAGGTTTTTTACCACGGCAGGCAGTGGCGGAGTGGCGATGCCTACCCTGTTCTGAATATCCAGGGCGGCAATATCCACATTAGTGCCGACGTCCAGGGTGACGGTAATGGAGGACTGACCGTTGTTGGTGCTGTTGCTCTGCATATAGGTCATGCCCGGCACACCGTTGATCTGCGTCTCGATGGGCGTTGTCACGGTCTGCTCCACGGTCTGGGCATCTGCTCCTGTGAAATTGGTCGTCACCTGCACGGTAGCCGGCGTGATGTCCGGATACTGGCTCACCGGCAGATTGAATATAGCCAGCACCCCTACGATCAAAAGAACCAGTGATATAACGATAGCCGTTACCGGCCGTTTGATAAAAGTATCTGCAATCATAGTCTTAGTCTGTTGTCTGTTGATGATTATTTGCCTTGCGGTGCGCCTGCCTGTGCCGGTGGTTTGGCTCCGGGAGTTCCTACCTGTACCTTTGCCCCGTCCCTTATCTTCTGTACACCCTCGGTCACTACCTTCTCTCCTGCCTTTACTCCCTCGCGGGCGACAATCTTATCCCCCACGTGCGCACCCAGCACGACCTTGCGTTGTGAAACCTTGCTGCTATCGCCTACCACATACACGAAGTACTCGCCCATCTGCTCGACCACCGACTTGAAGGGGATCAGGATGCTGCCGACAGCGCCCTTGTTCTGCACCCTCACATTCCCGGTGATACCCGGACGAAGCGCTCCTTTTGGATTTGGGAAAGTGAGACGCGCCTTGATCGTACCTGTCGTGGGATCCACCGCACGGTCCAATAAAAGAAGATGACCAGGGAAAGGATAGACGGATCCATCCGGCTGTACGAATGTAAAAGTCGAATCGTTGGCAGCAGTCTTTTGTTGCAGCAATGCAGAAAAACGGGCTATCTGCTTTTCATCCACTGCCACGTCTATGGCCAGGGGATTGTCGGATGAGACGGTATTCAGCAAGGTCTGCGGGTAGACAGCCGTCCCCAGCTTCACCTGAGAGATACCGATGGTGCCGTCAAAAGGCGCATAGATCATGGAATATTTCAGACCGGTCTGCGTGCTGGAGACATTTGCCTGGGCCGCCTCAACCTGGCGTTTGTTTGCTTCCAGGTCAGCCAGCGCATGATCCAGCGTCTGTTTGGCAATAGCATCCTTCTGGGAAAGTTCGGTATACCGGTCGGCATCCTGTTGCGATCTGGCCAGATTGGCCTTGGCGACATTCAGATTGGCGACAGCCGCCTCGTATTGCGCCTTGTACTGCTGCTGGTCTATCTCGTACAAAGGCTGGCCCTTACGGACATGCTGCCCGTCCTGGAAAAAGATATGGGTGATATTACCCGACACCTGCGGCTTGATATCGACCTGATTTAACGCTGCTACCGTCGCGGGATACTGATCATAATAGGTCGCGTCGCCGGGAGCTGCCGTATACACCCCTACCGCAACGGGCGGAGGCGCAGCAGGACCCGCGGGCTTATCATTACCGCAAGCCATTAATCCGGATACGATGATCATTAGTCCTGTCCAACGAGTAATATTTTCCATATAACGAGATGATTTATTGCTTTTTAATTAATGTCTGTCCTTCGTCGGAGCTTCGCTCAAAAAGGTGCGCAGCGAGTTCCTTACAGGGGCTCTTGATATTTTATTGTGCCTAACGCTTTTTGCACGTCCAGCTTGCTGCTCAATGCCTGGTACAATGCGTTGGAAAAATTCAGCTCTGCGGTATGAAGGTCCGTTTGGGCTGTGATCAGCTCGAGATAGGCCTTGATGCCCGACTTGTATTGAAGATTGATGGTGTTGTACACGTCCTGCGCCAGCGCCAGATTGTCCTTCAATATATAATAGTTGTAAAGATTGCTCTTGTAGGCAGCCAGCGCCTGCGCATATTCCGTGCTGATAGAGTTCTGCAGGTTGATGATGTCCCAGTCGATGCGGGTCAGCTGCAGCTGCGCGATCTTGATATTCTGTGTTCTTTTAGTACCCTGGAAAATGGGAACGCTGAGCTGGATGCCCGCGTAGGAGTTCGGAAAATCCCGCTGGTACAGCTTGGAGAAGCGGTCGTTGAAATAGTAAAGGTTGTATGCGCCAAATGCCGATACGGATGGAAGATAGCTCCACTTCTCGTACTGCAGGTCCGTCTGCTGCAGCTTCTTTTGTGTCAGCAGCGACTGGTATTCTATCCGCTGGTTGTAATCCACGGTCGCCAGGGTGTCAATGTATACGTCGGCCGCCATCTGCGCGCTGTCGTATATCAGATGAAGGCTGTCCTTCGAAGTATAGCCCATCAGCTCTTCCAGGGCTTTGTACTTGGCTTTTAGCGCCTCTTCACTGGCCTGGCGCTGCGCCCTGGCATTGTTGAGGGAAATAGTAGCCCGTTTATAATCCGTCTTGTCCACCAGCCCGCCCTGATACTGGTTATAAGCATCCTTAAGATTCCTTTCCAGGCGTGCGATGTCATCATCCAGCACCGCCATGGCTTTTTGTGTCAGGAGAACGTCGTAAAAGGCTTTGCTGACGTTCACTACCAGGTTGATCTTATCCGTGGCGGTATACTGTCTGCTGAGCTTCAGCGCATCATTCTTTGTCCTGCTGGCCAAAAGAACATCCCTGTTAAAGATGTTCTGGGTAAGTCCAAGATTGACAAGGGATGTGTTATAGGCCCCGCTGCTGACGGCGCCGCCATTGAAGTAGATCTTCTGCAACTGGAAGTTATTCTGATAATTGGCGTTGAGATTCAGCTGAGGAAGCCAGTCGGCCAGCTTGCTGCGGATCTGTCTGTCGGTGATCTGCTCGTCCAGCATCGCCTGCTGTATAAGGGGATAATGCTTCAGGGCAAAATCCACTACCTGCGGCAACGTTGCCTGCTGTAATACCGTATCGGGAGTTTTTTGGGCGTTGGCCCCCGGAGATAAAATGATCGATCCACTGCTGACGAACAATACATATAATATTTTTCTCATAATATGGAGGCTATAGATTATTAATTCTTCTGATGGACTTTCGGTCGTCGGACCTATGGCCCTCGTCGTTCCCAGGGGCAGACAATCATTACGGATGGCAAAAATCGCGACAAATTATGGACACTCGTCCACCACTGATGGATTTGCAGGCAAATCTATCCAAAAGAACCACAAAGTTAAACAAACGTTTAAATTAAACAAACGTTTAATCAATTTTTAATTAATTTTATTCATCAATAACCCTCACTATGTCAATTCAAACTGTCCTGGGAGCCGGAGGAGTGATCGCCGATGGACTTACCCGTGAGCTGATCCAACATCAAATACCGGTCCGTATCGTATCCCGTCACCCTTCTGCCCATCCGGGAGCCGTTGTGGTGGCGGCGGATATTACCGATGAACGCCAGACCCTGGAAGCCATCAGAGGCTCATCCGTCGTCTATTGCTGCATAGGGCTCAAATACCAGTATTCTATCTGGCGGCACAGCTGGCCTGCCATCATGAATAATCTCATCTCAGCCTGCCGGCAGACAAAGGCCCGGCTTCTCTTTTTCGATAATGTCTATATGTACGGAATGGTTGACGGGCCCATGACGGAGGAGACGCCGTATGATCCCCGCAGCCGCAAAGGTGATCTGAGGGCCCGTATTGCCACGCAGCTGATGAGCGAGGTACGCAAAGGGAATATTACTGCCAGCATTGCCCGCGCAGCAGATTTCTACGGTCCCGGGGCCGACAAGACCAGCGTATTCAACCTGCTGGTGTTCCAGCGCCTTCATAAGGGCCAGAAAGCCCAATGGCTGGTCAATCTGCATGCAAGGCATTCTTTTACCTATACGGAAGATGCCGTAAAGGCCCTGTATCTCCTCGGCAACGACGAAAGCTCCTGGAACCAGGCCTGGCATCTCCCCACTGCTTCGTCTCCTCTCACAGGCGCTGAATATATCGATGCAGCGGCCGCGGCTCTGGGCAAACCGCCGCTCAGCATGGTGCTTCCCAAGTGGATGATCCGCGTGGGAGGACTGTTCGACAGGACCACTGCCGAACTCTATGAAATGCTGTATCAATATGAATATGATTACCTGTTCGACTCTTCCAAATTCGAAAGAACATATAATTTTCGACCTGTGTCTTACGCAGAGGGTATAAAAGCGACAGCCAATGCGTATATGAACAGCTGCCTCTGAAAGCTACCGAATTACTATCAACGCAGCAAATAAATACAGCGACCCTAACTAACCCGCAAAGCTGCGGAGCGAACAGACCGATAAAGAGTCTACCGATTGCCATACAGCGACCCTATCTAACCCGCAAAGCGGGCGGAGCGCACAGACGGA
>Ga0207667_10000609_pt1 | contig 46238 bp, 37 predicted proteins | sample KBSCornC52_FD_184301 | JGI IMG/M metagenome (GOLD analysis project Ga0207667, IMG submission 184301) | Corn rhizosphere microbial communities from Kellogg Biological Station, Michigan, USA - KBS Corn C5-2 (SPAdes) (version 2) | ecosystem: Host-associated > Plants > Roots > Rhizosphere > Soil ... | reverse complement strand
CAAATTCCTGCAAACCCGAAAGGCATATTATTTTTTTGATGAAAATAATACGGCTGTTTTATCTTAGATGTTGGCATGCTTTTCCATTCATAAAATCCATCTGCGATAATCAAACATCGTTTTTGTTGAAACGGGGTTTTAAATAATTTTTTCTCCGTGATAGTTTCTGATCGTGCATTGATCCAACTTGTACCAATGTCTTCTTCTTTTTGCCATTTAGGGATTAATCCCCAATGTGCAAATATCGCTTCTCGATGATTTTTTTCATTGGAACGCACCATTAGAACATTTTGGCCTGGATAAATATTATAACTTGCCTTTATATCCAATGATTCCATGATCTCAAAATAATTTAAAAAATCAGGGCCTTTGGGTGCTAAGGTGAATCTGCCACACATTTAAGCCTCCTTATCACAATATCAATCCTAATTTTCGCATTATAATATTTTTCGCCTTGGTTTTTCATAAACAATTAATCTTTGGCCATCTTGGAAAGGGATTATCTGGCATGTTGGGTTTAAAGGTGAGGATATACACTCTCATGTCATTTTTATCTTGTAATAATACGCCTTGAATCCATTGTCCTTGTATCACATCAAACCAATGCGGTTGATTTTCGATATCAATTTCCAAAAACTTTTTAACTATTATTTTGACAGGTTTAGGAAAATATTGAGCAAAATTATTTTCTTTGAGCAACTCTAACGAAGCCCATCCGCCAAGCGGTAATTCGCTTTTTTCTTTTTTGCGCCGACCCCAAGGCAATAACACAACATCGTCAGAATGTTTAAGTTTAACGGGGAGTAATGCTTTTTCATCATGAAAGTATGTTATCGCCAGCCTTTCTCCAAACGGGTGACATACGGCCATGCACATGTATTTTCTCTCTTTATTGATATTTAATTGGAAAGCCAGTATAGTGAACAAAAAGTGAAATAACAAGTGTAAAAATTATTTAAAATTTAAGAGGATGTTATATATGCTTATTCCTAATTTGTTATTGTTTTATGAAAAACAGGTGTATTAAAAAGTGCAGGATAAATTATCTTTTAGATTAGCCACGATTTCCGATAAAAAACTTATTCAACAATGGTGGACAAAACCGCATGTTGTCAAATTTTGGGATAACAGTTCAGATATGTGGAAAAATGCTGAAAATTATTTACATGGCAAAAAAGATCTATTTGATTACTGGATTGGATCGCTTAATAGCTATGCATTTTCATTACTCCTGACTTCCGAATTTGAGAAAAATTTACCGTTAGATAACCCGTATGCTACATGGATTGATCAACATGGTAAAACCATGTCAATTGATTTTCTGATTGGGGAAGAAAATTTTTTAGGGAAAGGTTATGGTCGCACGACACTTATGGAATTTTCTCAACTTTTGAAAACTGAATATGATGCAACAGAATTGATTATTGATCCTGCTATAAGCAATACTAAAGCTGTAAAAACCTATCAAAGTGCTGGTTTTAATATTGTGGATACTTTTACTCGACATTCTGGGTATTTTGCTGGAGTCAAACATTATTTAATGGTATTAAAATTATAATTATTTTTGGTTTTTTTATCTGTTGATGAAGCTAAATAAATGAAATTGAATATTATGCTATCGGGGTTATTATTATTCAGCTCGCTCAGTTTTGCGACTGATTCACATTCCACTGCTTCCACTAAAAAAACTGATCAACCTGTTTTTGGCCCAGATGGTTTTGGTGAACTTAAACTAGGTATGCATTGGAAAATAGGTAATCCCATTGATAGACTCATTCGTTTTTCAGGAAATCCTGCCTCATTTGAGGGCTGCATTTTTGGGCATTTGAATGCGGAAAATGAGCCGACAGAACCTTTTGCTGGAGCCTATCTTTCAAAGAAAATGGGGCTTGTTTCTATCAGTGCGTATAAAGGCGTGTATACCAAAGAACGTATTGGTATTGGCATCTAAAGTGATTGATTTGGTATTTGTGACGAAGTGTTTGATATCTGCGAGTGCTCACTTTCACCAGAATAAGAAAAAAATAAACCTTTAAAAGCCGTCCTTGAATATATTTCTTCATGATTCATATCTAAATTTTGTATTCGCGAAAGATACTCATTTTCTTCAGAATTGCTAGCAACTAAATCACGATAATTGTGCGGAACACCATGAGATTGGTAAAGTGCTCCAATAGTTCTATTTTGAGGATTAAATTCAAAAGCTGCACCCAACATTTCGTTTATTGTTCTTAAATTTTGTACAAAGTTATTGTTGATTAGATATTGAGCATAATTAACAAAGAGTTTTGAAATCTCTATGTGCGCCTCTTTTGTTATGATTTTTCCAGATGTCATAGTGCATGCAATAAGTGATTTTTGGTAATAAAAATCGCTAGCTGTGGCGGGATTTTGTGTAACATAAGCATTTTGTTGTGAATCCAGCCATTTATAAAGTTTAATCATCTTATTTCGTATAGTAAAATCGTGCATAAGTATGTCTCTATTATATTTAATAAATGGACATTATAAAATGAGCAAAACTTAAAATAAGCTTAAGTTTTGATATGTATACTAAATTTTTTAGATATATCCATAAGAGGGTAATGTATCGTGGACGAAACAAATCAAGCTAGTTCTCTAAACTGGCAAAAACAAATTCAAGATAGAATTAATTCTGGATTTGATACAAATGAACTTGAAGCGGCTTATGAGAAAGCACAAATAATTAATGCTGACAATACTGATTTAGAAGGAGCTGTAAAAGTGGGATTAACGCTTGGTTTATATGGAGGATTCTACGGTTTAAAATCAGCTGCAAAATTAATAGTATTTAACAATGCTTTAGGAAGCTCAGGTAATCAGACTTGTACTCCTCAAGAAAGTTTATTAAAAATATTAGATTCATTTTTCGGTCGTTGTAATAAAAATTCTACTAAATACAACCTTATAAGCTGTCTATTTGGTGTTAATGCTAAAGATGACAAAGAAGCTGAAAAAATGATTGATTACACTGTCGAAAAATTAAAAAACTATAACACTAATCACACATCGCAAAAAATCAATATGGATAATGATGAATTTGAGTTGAATGAGAAAGTGAAAAATCTCAATCTATACTGACAATAAAACACCGTTAAAAACGGGTAACTGTCAGATCAGGTTGGAACTTATACAGATAATTTACGCGTAAGATCGAGTTCTTATTTTCCGATCTTTGCTTGTTGTGCTCTTTAGCACTTCACCCTTGTTGCCCATCTCATTTATGAATATTTCATCTTCATCAGCTTTCTCATCTTCTTTGCTGTATATTTTCTTTTTATGTGAGTAATTTTGATATTTCCCTCTAGCCACTTCTTGAGCCATCTTTTTTAAGCGAGCTAGCGATAGGCGGTCACTTTCATTTTCAATATCACTGTTGATTTCATTGAAAAATCCGTTAATTGCATCATGCCCTGCTTTTTTATAAAATCGCTGGTTGAGTTCATCATCAGCACCCTCAAGTCCATAGCGTTTAAAAAGCTCTAATGCCCATTCTGCATTCGTCCATTTTTTTTCTTTGTTTTCTATTATAAATACATGGATATCTTCTATGGATAGAAAAAGATCCTCATAACAAATTTCCTCTTCGTGTGAGTGAGAATATGTAGTCTCTTCATCTTCATCAGTTTGTGGATCTGCTTTTGGTGAAAAAGGCACTTGATTCGAAGCGAGTTGAAAAAATTGACTCAGCTCCTTTGCAGTTTTTTTAGTTTTGCTTGATTGATCTTCTGCTACTTGTTTTTGGACAGATGTTACATTAGGTAATTGTTGTTCAACAGGGGCCGAAGATTCATTTAAAAAATCAAAATCATCGGGTATCCCCTCATCTAGTATATCTGTTTTTTCATGCTGTTCTTTTTCAACAATATTGTTATTATTGTTATTTGTTGTAACTTCAGTTTTTCTTTTTTTAGCAGGCCCATGCTTCCCAGGTTGCACATACGCTTTTCTTTTTTTTGTTTTTTTCTTATTTTCATTTTTAGCAGATGGCACTTCGCCTTCTTCTTTCGGATCATCTTGCACATCATCATTATCTAGCAAAATCGTTTGGGGTTGCATGTTATTATTGCTTGTTACAACAAGTCTTGATGAAGATTGAGTCATTGATGTAGCAAACGAAGAAGAATCAGAGCGTGTTGGAGAGCTGCTGATAATTTTTTCTTTGGGCTCGTTTAATCTTTGTTTTTGTTCATCATCGGGCTTCGATTTATTATATTTACTAATATGTTTTTTTACTTCAGCTTTTATTTTTTCAACATCAAAAGGATTGATGATTAACATAACTTCATCGAACCTTTTTAAGGGTAAAACGCCTTTGTTTTTACATTGTTGTTTAAATTGATCAAAAAGATTGCCGCAGTCTTGGCTCCAAATTTTCTTTTCTTTTGCGAGCAGTATTTTGTCTTCAATATATTTCATATGCCAACTTTCTGCGGTTAGAATGAGAAGCTTGATGTGATCACTATTTAAACATTTATTGTTTTCTATTTGAGTAAAAATTTCTTTAAAAACATGAGGTGTATCTACCAACTCACCTTCTTCAAAATCCTCCACAGCATTGGCCTCAAGATTACTTTTATGAAGCAAATATAATAAATACGACGTATACAACTCTGGAGATAAACAATCTTTCATACTCGCATTGTTAAAATTACGATCGACATCAAAGTAACGTTTTTCACGTAACAGATGCCACCCGTAACTGGCATAGCCTAACGCATCTTTCGTCACTATGGATTTAAAAATTTCATCGGGATTATATTGTCCTGTAACTCCATTATTGCAGTTAACCACCACATTCAAAAACATATTGTGTATTTTTTTGATATTTTTACTGACATCATTTTTATTTTTCTCAAAAGTATTTTTTTCACTTATCTTAAGATAGATTTTTCTTGCCAATTCAACATCTTTTCTGATCAATGCTTGCTGCATGAGCACATGAAAAGTCTCAAACTGTTGTGAAAGAAGATTACTGGTATTCTCAATAAAAATCTTTTTAGCCATCGCGTAGGAGTCATCTGTATTCAAATTGATAAGCTCAGTTACAATACTCAAAAAAAATCGATAAATGATTCCTTTTAAATAATTCTGACAGTTGCGCCAAAAATCATAGATTTTATTGAGATCTGCATGGGCTATCCACTTAACCACTACCCGATAAGTTTTTGTAAAGTCTTTAACGTATTCATCTTTAAATTTTTTTTCATAATAAAGCTTAACAACCCTCCAAAAATTACTGAGCACTTTTTCATTGAGTTCATTGGGAGAAGACAAAACAGACAACTCCAAATATAATAAAAATGAATCACTTGTGACCACTCTGTTCTCAATAAGCTGTTCTAAAATGCTATCCAACTCAGAATATTTTAGCTCCTCTCTACAAAGCTCAAAATAAAGCCGAGCAATTTTATCTTTTGTTTCCAATGTTAATAGTGTGTGTTTTATCATTTTTTCAAAAAAATTTTTAGCATTAACAAAGTTGTTTTTCTTTGTATGCGCTAACATATAATGAAATGCAGTCATATTGAACGATTTTATAAATACCGCTTTTGCAAATTTTTGAGATTCAAATTCATTGGGATTATCTGGCCATGTAAATTCATCATATGCCTGAATGGCTTCCTCATATTTTTCTGCCGTCACTGCAACATAAAGATAACTGCTTAATATACGATAATTAACAACATTCTGTTTTTCATTTGCTAATTTCCAGGTATCTCTCGCAATTCCAAATAATTCATCGGCGGTTTTTTTATCAACGGATTGCTCACTTAAAACCCGCATATAGTTTTGAAAAACAAATACCGTTGCTTGATTTTCTTTTACAGCAGCCTCAAATAATGGTGTTGCGATGGTGATAACAGATGGCCCATTTTTTCCAAATAAATGATTTAATTGTTGAGAATACAGGCATGAGCTATCGTTTTCATCGATCCTTGAGTTCTTTTTTTCTTTATTTTTAAAAGTTTCTCGATCTCTGCTGGCAAAATTGTTATTGCTGTGATTTGAAGATCTTCTGTCATCTTCACGGCGACCTTTATCTATTTGATCGTGTCTGCTATTGGAATGACCTCTTTTATAATTGTGATCTCTTTCGTCCCTTGCACGGTATTCTTTTTCCTTTCGAGCGTTATAGCTATCTCTATCTCTATAATCATGATAACGATCATAATTACGATTATCACGAGAAGAAGAAGACGAACTACCGCGGTTATATGGATAAAAGGATTCACGAGACATGGTACTTTCACCTCTTATATTCTATTTGGTTGTAGTTCGTTAATTGCACATCTTACAAAGTTAATTTATTTTCTCATTTAATTTCATACCTGTCTATATCTCTTATATTTTTACCGCACTAACAATTGCATTGCTTTTTGCATTAAAACAAAAGCATTGGTCAACCTATGTAATCTTTTTTGTACTTAATGACTCATGTTACGCATCGTATAGTTAAAAGGAAAACAATCGAAAAACGAAAACGAACCCACCTCCGTGTGATCGTAAAAGACATCCTTATCTTTTACGGTTTTCTTTTTTTCGATTGTTTTCCTTTTTAGAGAGACAAAGTTAAAGGGGGGTGATAACCACTATGGGTTCACCAGTTGAACATCGAATGTTGGAGCAATTAAACTGACTTGATAAGGGTTAAGCACTTTAACCGTATAAGTTTGACCTTTTTCTGCATTAAATGAAACAGCCGTATTGTCAGTGTGTTCAAATTTGAATGCGCCGATTCCTTCGGTCGTTGAAACAGTAACAGGACCTGGTTGTACTATCCAGTTTAGTACGCCGCCGTTACCCACCTTTCCAACAAAAACTTGATTGATATAAATCGGGGCAGAAAATGCTGCTCCCCAGAGGCGCGAATCACGTTTGACTGTAATTTTTACAGTATTTTTATCTAATACAGATGGGGTAGATTGTACGACTTGGGAAGTACAGCCTGAAAGAAAAAATGCAACAAGTAAAAAAATAAAATGTGATGCTTTCATCTAAATTTTCCTAAAAAATATAAAAAATTATTATATGCCATTAGCTTTAAATGATAAATATATTTTTATCACTCTTTAACATTAACAGTTAAATTATTGTATAATGCTGTCATATGTTTATATTGGACTTAACATGCTCAAATCACTTTATTTTTTACTCCTTGTAGTTGGAATGATGTTTTTTCAAGATGGAATCCCTGCTATACCGCCTTCTCAAAATAATTTAAATTTATTAAATCAATACTCCAAGGCAAGTCTTGATTTAGGTTATGGTGAAATTAAACTACTTGATCCAGGCGCCAGAGGAGCCGCAGATATTTCTCATATTGCAAATATCGTTTCTGCTAACTTAGCAGGTTTAGGTGTTTTAGGCACGGGCGCACATTCCACTAATGAAACATTAGATATTAATTCGCTACCCATTCAAACTGAACGTGCTGCCATCCTAATCTATCGGCTAATCCATTAAGGGACTTCCATGAAAAATCGACTATCACTCCAAGCAGTTGTATTGTTATCCAATTTCGTATTAATGAATAACGCTTTTTCTCTCGCACCAAATATAGACACAACCTCTATAAACTCTGTTGCAGGAGCAATCCAATTTGACACAACAACAAATACATGGCCAAATACAATTACTCCCATTCAAAACCTAAGAAACATAAACTATTTTAGTACGCTTGGTAATTACTCTTATGTATTAGGGTGCTTAAATCCTAATGATTGTTATCCTGGTACTTTCAGTTCTGCTGAACTCATTGCAGTAAACAATGGTAAAGAATGGAACGGCCCTCAAAAAATTCAAGATTTGGATACAATAACCGGGCCTTTTATTCCCATGTTTCCAAAAACAAAAAGCAGCCCAATGGGTTGGGTTCTTGGTTTAGATGAATCCTTCAAACTTAAAATTTCCTTCTACAACGGAAGTTCTTTTTTGCCTGCTGTTTACGTACCCTTATCTAAACCAGCGGCAAATGCCAGATTGTTAGAATCTCATCAAAAAATCTGGTTAATGGATTATGACGCTCATCGAGTATTTTCAAGTTCTAATACAACTTGGGATACTGCGGCTTCACTTCCTGCAGGAAATGTTATCACTGTTGTATCAGACTTCCTCACCGAGGATTTATACGCTCTTGAATTAGACACCAACAAAAACCAATATTTTCTCACTCACTTACTTACTAGCAGCAATCAATGGGATACGCCTGTATATATCAACAACTTTTCTCCTTCAGATGTTTTAACAGATTTAATCGTCATAAATGGAGGTAAAACCATCGGCTTATTAAATATTCAAAATGCAGATTCTCATATTTATATAAGCCATGATGCTGGACATAATTTTATGGATACTGGGCCAATCCCTAATGCTGAGAAGGTTAAGATCCATCACTTTGGTTATGCTTACAATGGCAACAATGCAAATATATTTTGGGATCTTGCTTCTCTTCATTCACCCTCTGGCATTTACGATACTGTTGAATATATGGATCCCAATGCTCAAACTCCAACCTGGAACATTGTATCTTTACCAGCGCCAATTAAAATTACGTCTTATTTTTCAGCTGTTCCTTCAAAATCAACGAGTGATGACGGAACTCAACTATGGGTGTATGGCAGCGATCCAAAAACAAGTAACGCTATTAGCTATTATTACGACACAAAACTAAATCAATTTATTAATACGACACCAAACAATATTGTAAATCAAATAAATTTTATTCAAGCGGCTAACAAAGGAAAAGCCTACGGATTTGGAAAAGATTCTCAAGGAAATTACATTTCATTGTATTTTGATGGAAGTACTTGGAAGGGTGTAAAAACTGCTGGAATAACCGTGCCGCCAATTCCAAGTGGTCATTATAGAAATGATGGAGGGCAAGGTGGCCCATCAGATTATAATAATAAATATATTGTAGAAGAACCCGAAAATAATACATGGTTGGTAACGTATGCGAATAACGCACATGTAAATTCATCGCAACATAACAGGATGTATTTTGAAAATAAAATACATCCTTTTGGCTATTGATTGAATAAATAATTGAAACTTGAGCAGCGAGACTCGGGAATCGATATATGGCAATCGCACTTAGGAAAATCAAGGGTTTAAGATGTCCTGTGCGCCTGTCATCCCGGAAAATTTTTCTCTGGTGAAACATAAAAGAAAATTAAGCTTACAGAAAAATTTGTCCGGGACCAAGTTTACAAGTTGGAATATTTCTCACCTGATTCCTACAGAATGTTTTTTCTGGGCCCCGGATAAATTTTTGTGGGCGCTTATCTTTCTATTTAAAAACAGCGAACAAAAATTTTCCGGGGTGACAGTATTTTTTGAGAGTCCAAAGCCCTTGATTTTCCTAAGTGCGATTGCGATGGGAAACGATACTTCTACAGTTGCCGGCGATAAAACAGCCATGAAAATAATATTTTGTATAATTCCAAACCTTTTCGTAAATTTTTACTGAATCCAGAAAACAACTCGAATAATAATACACACACAACCAAACATAATGTTTAATTTTTATAAAAGCAAATGATACAATGGAATAATAGTTTACATTAAAAGACAGTTATTATTATGAATGAAACCACTGAAATTACAACCCCGCTATCACTAGAACAAGAAAAAACGCGCAAAAACAGAAACGCTAAAAATTCCTCAATGCGCTCTAACTCATCAAATCAATCGAATCTAATTGTAATAACGCCCATTGATGAAAATGATATTGAAGTTGATGCGGATAAATCAGAAAAAAATTCTAAACAAAACACAGAAATTGCGTCTTCATCGAATACATCGTCAACATCCGATTCCTCAAACCCAAAATCTGTTACCACGACAGATTCAGCTTCTCAAAAACAATTATCTGATAACAAAAATATTCAGTCGAATATCTTATTAACAATAACACATGATGGCCTTGATTCACTGATAACACAACTCAATTCCCATCTTACCAGCATTATAAATCTAAATGATAATGAAAAGAAGCTTAAACTATTAACCATTCGTTTTTATATGCTACATATTTATAATGAATTAGAAAACTGGCATTCGTCGCAACAAACTGAAGAACGCAACCAAGATACGCTTGGATTAATCAAAAACAACTTTGACATAAACCAATTTCCTGATGAAAAATTATTGGAATTTGCTAACGAAATAATTGCATGGAATAAAACTAATCAACATTTTATCGATCCTGAACTTAGATTATGCAGGCAAATAAAAGGATCAGGAACCCACTTAAACGCAACAATTTCTTGGAGAGATAGTCGTCATATTTTGTTTCAGGACTACAGACAAAGTGAAGTGTATAAACAATTACTCAATATTCAAAAGCATTTTATTCAACTACATGCGCTACAATCGTATTCAAACAACAGTTTATGTAAAACCGACTTACAAGAAGCAAAAATATTTTGTATATATCAAATTGGCTTGGCCTATTCTTTATGCCCTTATTTACAAGCACAATTTCATTCTAATGACAATTTAAAACACTTATTGAAAATCGTTGATGCTTTGTGGGACAAAACTTCTCGAACCGTTTACCCCGTCAGCCACTTTCGATCTGAAGATAAAACCCACGAAGTAGACACGTTGATAAATAAATTATTTAAAAGTAATTTTTACAACCATGTACAGTCAGAATTAAATAATTTACCGATACCTCATCATTATGATGTTTGTAATCAATTCTTTTATGTCAATTATTAATCACTCACCTTGCGCAGAACATGTAAATACGAGGTCAGTCGACAATAAGCGAAAAATTGATTTCTTTATTTTTTAATGTACGATTTACTACATTGATAAGATCAGCATTTCCAATGGTTTTAAATATTGTTTCAGTCACGCCATATTGTGATGCAATTTCAATCTGTGATTTTCCAGCATAACTAGTTAGCATAATAACCGGAATATTGCTTTTTAATTTTTGAGCGGATAATTTCCCTAAAACTTCTATACCTGATAATTCCGGCATCATTCGGTCTAAAATAATCAAATCAAATTTACCGGGCTGCGAGGATATCAATGAGAGTGCGCAGTTTCCATCAGATACTATTGACACTTCAAAACCTGCTTCCGATAATGCATCGCTAGTGACTTTGCAAAATAGAGTATCATCATCTACTAATAAAATGTGTTGGCGGGCCGAATGTGAATTTCTAACTTTTTCTAAAATAGGTTGTCTTGTTTTGGTATCAAGACGGGCGAACAGTTTGTTATAAGCATTCATGGCTATTTTACTCCTTGACAAATCGTTATATATTCTATCATATTTTTAGAGGAAGGTTTTAATCATGCTCAATAAATTAAAAATTAGTTTAATTCATATGGATTGGGTACTGTTTTTTGGGCTTTTAGCGCTCTGCGGGATGGGCCTTTTAATCCTCTATAGCGCAGCAAATCAAGATAAATCCATGCTCACCGCGCAAACGATTCGATTTGGACTTGCATTTTTATTAATGTTTATATTAGCACAAATTCCGCCCCATCAATTACGAAGATTAGCACCTTGGTTTTATTTAATTGGACTATTTTTATTAATCATTGTCCTTGGTTTAGGCGTCATAGGAAAAGGTGCACAACGTTGGTTAAGTTTAGGAATCTTCCGATTTCAACCATCAGAAATCATGAAAATAGCCGTGCCGTTAATGTTATCTTGGTTTTTATGTGAGCGTTCAGCACCATTGGGTTTCCGATGTCTAATTATTTCACTGGTTTTAATACTTGTTCCAACGATTTTGACAGCCAAACAACCTGATCTAGGAACTGCATTATTAATCGCTGGCGCAGGAATTGGAGTCATTTTTCTTGCTGGGATATCATGGCGAATGATTATTTTAGGTCTGTTTCTCATTTGTGCTGCGACGCCATTTGTATGGCATCACATGCATGATTATCAAAAAGACAGGGTCATGACATTTTTAAATCCAGCGAGAGATCCTTTAAATACAGGATATCATATCATTCAATCTAAGATTGCTATTGGATCAGGTGGAATATTTGGAAAAGGCTATTTAAATGGAACACAATCCCATTTACAATTTTTACCTGAACATGCCACTGATTTTATATTTGCTGTATGTGGTGAAGAATTAGGATTAATGGGCGGCCTTGCACTGATTAGTTTATATTTAATTTTAATTGCAAGAGGATTTTATATCAGCTACCGAGCTCAAGATACTTTTTCACGGTTATTGAGCGGCAGTATCACATTAACATTCTTTTTTTCTGTCTTTATAAATATTGGAATGGTCACGGGATTATTACCTGTCGTTGGATTGCCATTACCCTTAGTCAGCTACGGCGGTACTTCTATGGTTACACTGATTGCAGGGTTTGGATTGTTGATGTCGATACAAACGCATAGAAAATTGATTGGAAGGTAGTTCTTTCATTAGGCTTCTTTTGAAACGAAAATTGTACTCTTTTTACTAAAGCAATTCTGGGATTGTAAGTTAAAAAATTTACCCACGCATTTCTGCGTCGGGCCATAATAAATTACTCATGTTACACAGAAAGCGGACAAAGGAATCATCGTTCAGACGAACCCATATCCCTATATTTTACTGTCTTCACGATAAATGTCTTTTACGATCACACGGAGATGGGTTCGTTTTCGTTTTTCGATTGTTTTCCTTTTAACTAATCGATGCGTAACACGAGTACATTACAACTTCTCTGGACACTTAAATTGCAATGAAATGTTATTAACGCTATCGATAAATGGATTAATGATGGAATCTGGAGATAATGTATAAATGGCATTGTCTAAGGCAATACTGTATTGATGATTATCCATGGGTTTTAATACACCTTGATGCAACATTCTAAATATTGACCAATCGCTGCGCTCCTTATTGTTTTTAATTCCTTGAGTATTTAACGGCCAAATATAATGATCAGTGTGATTATTTGTGGTTAATGAAAATGTAGTCTCCAACTGATTTTTATTGTTAAAATAAATGGTTTGTAAAATTTGCGCGCGCTCGAGCTGCGCGAGAAATTCTACATTATGGCTAAATGTTAATCCATCTATATTTTTCCATTGCCATTTTGCTGTCGATGTATCTACAAATGGCGCGAGATATATCGTAAAAAACTGATGGAGTATCCCATTTTTTTCAAAAAATCTTGAAAAATCTTTGAGAGTAACATCCGAAGATGCATTTGGATTAAAAGGAAAACGACTCACGATACTTTTTTGACACACCGGATAAATTTGTGATTGCCAAATGTAATTTGTATAATCCAACCCTTTTGTAAAAATAAGTTGTCGTGATTGTTGAGTAATAGATAACAACCATGATTTCAGAGGTTCAGGAAGAGGGTTAAAATGAGCATACAAAGTATCATACAAAATCTTTTGAGGCGTTTGTTTAACAATATTTTGCGCCATTAATAGTGCGCTTGCATTTGTGTCAGTACTATTTAATATCGGACGAATGATTTGTGTGTCTAATGCTTGTAAATCTGTAAATATACTATTGATGGGTATCGTTTGAATTTGATGTTTTAATTTATTTTGATTGGTTTGCTGCATGAAGCTAATAATTTGAATTAAGGGCGATGCTTTGCTGGTTAATTCTTCTAAACTTAAATCTAATTCTTTAAATTGTGTAAACGTTTTAAGTTTTATTTTTGACAATAACTCTTGCCTGAGTGATTCTTGCCTTGCCTCATAATTTAATAACTGTGATTTTTGTAATTCTGTAATTTTTTGCTGGGTTAAATCTTTACCTAATTTATCACCCAATATCCAATTTCCTTTTACTGCTTCCAATATCGATTGATTTATTCTTGTTGAAAGTTGGTGTGCATTTTGTTGGGCAAAATTATCTAAATAAAAATGTTTCGGAATATCAAATGAATGATGCGCATTTTCTAAATTAAAAGGTTCAGTCATTTCGCTTGAAAAATGATTATTAAATATAGCCTGGGCTAATATCGGATAGGGAAGTACATTTAAAGCATTTCTTGCTTGTGAAACCAACGATGTATTATCGGGTATAACAGTTAAACTATTTCTCTCTTCGTGTTTTTCATTTAATAAATTAGAAAGATGTTTTTTAAAACCTGGATTATCCATGACGGGATCATGAAAATTCTTATTAAACCACTGCTGTAAATAATTGCTTTCGAAATGATCTGGAGAGCCTAACATTAAATAGGCTTTTAATAATCCATACAATTCTGACGAATCTGTGATATTTGGATTTTGTAATTGTGATTCTATTTTTAATCTGAGCGCGGGCACTAATCGTATCGCAAGTTCTTTGTAATACAAAGATTTTGTTATGTCATACAGTGAATTTTTTGAATGCAGTTGAAATCGTAGAAGCCAGGGTAAATTTGCACGTTTTGCATTTTCTGTTGCTAACAATAGGGCATCTAATGCGGGCAACAGTTTTGTAATTTCGGGTGATCTATCTTGTTCAAGTCTATAAGTTAATGATAATAACTTGTAATCTGATATCGCTGTGCGTGCGGTGCTTAATAATCGTGTTTGTTGATGATACTCATGTGTTAAAAACACAAGTGAGCCCGAAATGATAATTCCTGACAGTGCAAGCGCGCCCCATCTTAAAATACTTTCCCAGGGCGAAATTAACCCTTGCAATGCAGAATACGACAAATGCGATTCTGAAAGAATTTTATGCTCGAATAATGCTGGAATAAAGAAACTATTTTTTCTAGGAGCTCTTATGGGTATTTGTGTTTTTACCGGCACCAAATCAAATTGTTTTTGAGCAAGATCTCCAACAAAATCAATTTTTTTTGATTCCAATTTCGCATCTGGTAAACTGCTTGTAAAATAAACGCCGCGTAAAAAAACTTGTGGAGTTAATGTGCTTATACCATAAATAATTTGTTTGAGTATTTCTCTAAAATTATCGAGTTGGTGCGGAAAGTTTAAAATTTCACGTCGTTTTAGTAATTTATGTTCTTGATGAACCCGAAACAATGCACGATGATGTAAATGAGTAATAAGCGCATCGAATTGTTCTTCAAAACATTCTGTCCAAGAAAGTTTTGATTTTAAATTAAGCGGAAATGTTAGCCCACAAAATTGTTCTCTTTCTTCTTTTCCTAAATCATCAAAATATTCACTAAAACCTTGGAGCTGATCAACTTTGGTAACAACAATATATATCGGTAATTGTTGTTTTAACTGATAAACAATTTCGAGTAATCGAGTTTTTAAAGTATTTACATATTCCAGGCTGTGTTGTTTATTTAATAATTGTTCACATTCTACCGTAACAATAATGCCATTAAGTGGTTTGTATAATCGATATCGTCGAATTTGATTAAGTAGTTCTAACCACCCCGCACGTGAAGGTGTTAAAGTTTCTGTGTCTTCAAGGTAATATCCTGGTACATCGATCATGACACTGCCTGAAGAAATCCACCAATTTACTAGTCCTTTTGTTTCAACATAATCTGGTGTGAGCTGGACAAACTTGTCTTTATCTAAAAAATTTAAATTGGAATGTAATAATAATTGCGATTTACCTGAGAATTTTTCACCTATGACAAGATACCATGGCATTTCTTGAAGAGCTTTGGGTTGTGTTAATCGTTCTTTCAAATAGTCGACGACTGAAGCAATGTTAGTTTGGACAGCTTCAATATGATGCAAAACTGCATCTTCTGCATGTCGTTGAAAAAGTCTTTTGAGATTAAATCTCGCCAATTTTATCTCCCACCAAACGGGGTTTAGTATATACTCTATTCATTTAGGTAAGAAGCCTTTTTAACCATTGATTAATACACCATGCCAATCATTTATCAAAAAACACATTTTATCAAAAGCGCCATGAAACTTTCACAATTACCAAAAGATGAAGGTGTGGAAGTGGCTTTTGTAGGACGCTCAAATGCTGGAAAATCCAGTGCGCTTAATTGCATCACAGGTGTTTTTGGCCTTGCAAAAACAAGTAAAACCCCTGGACGAACGCAGTGTATCAATATTTTTGAAGTTGAAAATAACAAAAGATTAATTGACTTACCTGGGTATGGATTTGCGAAAGTTCCCGTAAAAACAAAATCCGCGTGGGAGTCCTTATTAGATCAGTATTTTCATTCCAGAAAATCTCTTACTGGATTATGTATGATTATGGATATTCGGCATCCACTACAACAACTTGATAATGCCATGATTCACTGGGCAACCGAAAATAATCTTCTTGTTCATATTTTACTGACAAAAGCTGATAAATTTTCTCGCGGAAAATCTTTACAAATATTACAAGAAATTAAAAAAGCACTGCCTCTTGAAACTATATCATGTCAGCTTTTTTCTTCCACTAAAAAACAAGGATTACAAGAAGCGAGAGCGAAAATCAGTCGTTGGCTTTTGACTGAAAAAGAACAATAATTATCCCTGACAACAACCCGGCAATAGCAACGATGAAAGCAGTATGAGGGCTAATACTATTTAAATATTTCACACAAAACCCTGTAATTGTCCAAGCTAATGCCATTACTGTTAGTAATGTACCCATTAATATGCCTTGATGTTTTTTATCTATGCTTTCTGAAATTAATTCCATATTGGCAACATAAATTAATGCAACAGACCAACTCACAGGCAAAATAATTAACCAATTTAAATATTCATTTTTAAACATCATGATTAGCATTAGACTTAAAATAAAAACACCAAAAAACCCTTTCAATAAATTAACATTATTCACATATCGGCTGACCCATTTATAAAACATCAATCCAAAACACATACTAATACCTGTTATAGAGAGAAAAATACTAATCTTTTGAGGATCATAATTAAAACTTTGGCTCAAAAATAAAGGTAAATTTAGATAATACAAACTCCAACTGAACTCTAAGCAGAAAAATATGAACAACAAACTGAGTGTTACTTTAGTATGCAATTTAATTTTAACTTTATTGTCAATATGCCGTTTCTTTTCTGATGGGAATAAAAAAACAAATAAAACAATGTTGATACAAGTAATGATAGCTGTAATCCAAAATGGAACCATTAACGCCTTACTGTGAATTTCATAGCCTTGAATAAAAATTCCACCCAATAATGGCCCAATAATTAATCCAATTGTTAATGCCAAACCAATTAAACTGAAATTTACCGCTCTTGCACGATGTTCGCTAATGTCTGCAATGGCAGCCTGAACAACTGCCGTACTGGCGCCTGCAATTCCACTGATACCTCGCGCAATTAAAAAATACGCGATATTTTTTGTATATAATGAAAATAAAAACACAAGAGAACTAAACAAAATTAAACCCAAACTTAAACCAAGGATGGGTTTACGTCCAAATTTGTCGGATAAATATCCAATAACAGGCGACCCTACAATCACTGCGGCAGTAAATATTGCTATTCCTGCGCCATAAAGAGTATCGATTATTGCGGCGCTAGCATGAGGCGATGTTAATTCAACTATATGCCCCATTGCGGGTATAACCATCTGATAGCTGATTTCGTTTAATAATACAATTATAAACAATGGAATGATGGCCATAAGCATTATCTAACCTCGTAAAGAATTTTTCCAATACTATCATAATCTGAGTTTTGTTTAACTTACCTTACACAGATAATAATCACACTTAATTGCTGCAAACGGTGATTTTGACGTAATGACAATTTCTAATATCGATAATGCTCTGGTTTGTAGGGCCCATGTATATTAACACCAATGTATTGGCTTTGTTTATCTGACAATTTTGTAAGCTTTGCTCCCATGTTATCTAAATGTAGTCTTGCCACTTTTTCATCTAATATTTTGGGCAACACATGTACACCAATAGAATATTTTTCATGATGTTGGAACAATTCAATTTGAGCCAATACTTGGTTGGTGAATGACATAGACATCACAAAACTTGAATGCCCGGTTGCACAACTTAAATTGACTAAGCGTCCTTCAGCTAACACTATGATATTTTTACCGTTTGGCATTTTTACTTTATCCACTTGAGGCTTAATGTTTTCCCAAGTGTATTGACGCAGCGAGGCAACGTCTATTTCTGTATCAAAGTGTCCAATATTGCACACAATGGCAAAATCTTTCATTTCTAACAAATGCTGATGGGTAATAATATCAATATTGCCTGTTGCTGTAATAAAGATATCACCGAATTTCGCTGCATCATCCATGGTTATAACAGGGTAACCTTCCATAGCTGCTTGTAATGCGTTAATAGGATCAATTTCAGTAATATATACTTTTGCACCTAAAGCCTTCAACCCGTCTGCACAGCCTTTTCCAACATCACCATACCCGGCAACAACGACTGATTTTCCTGCGATCAGGATATCCGTCGCTCGTTTGATGCCGTCAATTAATGACTCTCTGCAACCATATAAATTATCAAACTTAGACTTTGTCATGGAGTCATTTACATTGATGACTGGATTTTTGAGTTCGCCTTTTTCATGCATCCTGCTAAGTCGTCTTACTCCTGTAGTGGTTTCTTCACTGATTCCTTTTATTTGGGGCAATAGATGTGAATATTTTTCATATATCCGAAAAGTTAAATCACCGCCATCATCTAAAATCATGTTAGGTGTCCAACCATTAGGACCTTCTATAGTTTTATCAATACACCATAAAAATTCTTCTTGTGATTCTCCTTTCCAAGCATAGACAGGAATATTTTGTGCAGCGATAGCAGCAGCTGCATGATCTTGTGTTGAAAAAATATTGCACGAAGACCATCTTACCTCAGCGCCCAATGCAATGAGAGTTTCTATCATGACAGCAGTTTGAATGGTCATGTGTAAACATCCTGCAATCCTTGCGCCTTTTAATGGTTTATCGTTTTTGTATTCTTCAATGAGCTTCATTAAACCTGGCATCTCAACTCTGGCTAACTCAATTTCTTTTTTACCCCACGCTGATAATTGACTATCCGCAATTTTATAATCTTTCATAATCATTATCCTTTAGGATTCAATAATTCAATTTTATCTGTTTTTTCCCATGTAAAATCTTTGTGCATTCTTCCAAAGTGCCCATAATTTGCTGTGGCGCGATAAATAGGCCGCAACAAATCTAACATGGTAATAATTCCTCGTGGCCTTAAATCAAAATGTTCTCTAATTAATTCAACAATTTTATTTTCTGATATTGTATTTGTTCCAAATGTATTCACATTGATAGCAATTGGCTCTGCAATTCCAATAGCATAAGATATTTGAATCTCACAACGTCTTGCCAATTTTGCAGCGACAATATTTTTTGCAACGTAACGAGCAGCATAGGCTGCTGATCTATCCACCTTGGAAGGATCTTTTCCTGAGAATGATCCGCCGCCGTGCCTTGCCATGCTCCCATAAGTATCCACAATTATTTTTCTGCCTGTTAATCCTGAGTCACCCAGCGGCCCGCCAATAACAAAACGACCGGTGGGATTAATATGGTATTTTGTATTTTTATCCAGAAAATCACTTGGAATAATAGGTTTTATTACTTCTTCGCGTATCGCTTCTTGAATGTCAGATAGTTTAATATCAGGATGATGTTGGCAAGATATAACTATAGTATCAACCCTCACAGGTTCGTTATTTTCATATTGTAATGTGACTTGTGTTTTACCATCCGGTCTTAACCAAGATAATTTTTTATTTTTTCTTACTGTAGATAATTGTTGAGATAATAAATGCGCATACGCAATAGGTGTCGGCATGTAGTTTTGAGTTTCATCGGTGGCGTATCCAAACATGATGCCTTGATCACCCGCACCTTGTTCATGGTTTTCTTGAATATCCACACCCATGGCGATATCAGGAGATTGTTTTCCTATTGACGTAATGACCGCACATGATTCCCAATCAAACCCCATATCAGAGCTGTTATATCCAATATCTTTAACAACTTCTCTTGTAATTTCATCGATATCAACCCATGCATGCGTTGTAATTTCTCCACCCACGAGCACCATACCGGTTTTAGTAAAGACTTCGCAGGCGACCCTTGCGTTGGGATCTTGAATTAATATTGCGTCTAAAACTGCGTCCGCAATTTGATCGGCAATTTTATCTGGATGTCCCTCAGTGACGGATTCAGATGTAAATAACATGGATTTATTCATTTTTAATCATCTCAAAACATAAAAAATCAAACATACATGGCCACTCTTAGAAAAATGGTTTTGAACGCTCAAAAAACGCTGTTATCCTAACAACTTTCATCAAGTTCTGTCACCCCGGAAAATTTTTGTTAATAGTATTGAAATAGTGATGTAAGCACTCACAAAAATTTTTCCGGGGCCCAGAAACAATATTCTGTAAATATCAGATGCGAAATATTCCATCTTGATATCCGGGTCCCGGATAAATTTTTCTGTGAGCTTAATTTTCTTTTATGTTTCATCAGAGAAAAATTTTCCGGGATGACAGTCGCAAAAGAAACCTCAAACCCTTGATATACCTAAGCGCGATTGCCATTATCAAACATATTAAAGCTTTTGATAATACACCAATTTGCTTTCACCCTGGTGAAATTTAAGTTTATGTCCGAAAAAAAGCCAACATTTGGCTAAAATAACCCCTAAAAATAACCATTAATCGGCTAATATTAGGGGTTATTTAATAAAGATTACTGATAGCCAGTTAACAGTTCAGGGTTTTCTTCCAATAGTATTTCAATTTTTTTATTTGACCACTGGTTTTCAGGCTTATATCCATAGCCGCCTGGAACTGATTTTGATACCCCGGTAGTTTCGGTTAAACTTGTAGGCATTTTATTGAGCGTTCGATATCCAAGATAAGCAAAGATTAATGCCTCCATTGCTGAGTTACTCCATCCTGGTAATTCATCTGCATTATTAATAAGAACTTGTTCTTTTTGTGGATCTATTTTTTCTTTTAAATAGGTCAAAAGTTTTACGCCATCAATATCGTCCGTAATAATTTCTTCTCCAGATTCTAATTTTATTAATTTGAAAAGTTCTTTTGTCTCGATTTTATCTGTTAGTTGTTTAATTAATTCTTCACGGCTAATTTTTTCTGGAAGATTTTGTTTTTTTCTTAATTCTCTTAATAACTCCATTACTATTACAGGATTATTCCAACCTCCGCCTGCTAATATCCAATTTTCCGGGAAATAATTAACATGTTTGAGTTGATCCACAATATTTTTTGCGGCAAATGCTTCAAGTGTTGCACAAGCATTGTGTAATGAAATTTCTGCAAGAGGTTTAACGACTTCAATCAATGGGTTTAGGTTAATTTGTGTGTCTAATGATTTGGGTGGTTTTTTATCTAAATAGGATTTAAAAATTTTATGAAGTTTATTAATATAATCTTCGTTGATTTTTCCTTTTAATCCATATTTTGCATTTTTATCCATTTTTTCTTTACCTTGTGTAAATAATTCAACCAATTGATTTGTTGCATAATTACCTAACCCTGTATCAAATCCTTTAATATCTTTATCTGTTACTCCATTAATAAAACTTCCATTACTGATACCTCCCATATTTATAACAGCATACGATAAGTGAATTCGAGATGCCAAAATAGCATCCACCTTAGAAACACCAGGGCGGCTGTTAAGATATTCTTGTACGATAGGAAGCTGAACAACATATCGAGTCACAAGTGCTTGATGAAAAAGTGGAGCAAATGGTGCGCCATGACCACCTAATGACACATCTCGATGTCGAAAATCCACAATAGTAAAAATGCCTGTTAAATTTGCTGTTAACTGTCCATCATTAAGTTGAATTGTTACACAGTTTTTTGGAGAGTGGCCAACTGTTTGCCCATGTGATGCGATGACATCAATATCCTCTTCTGTAAGTTTTGCTTTTTTGATCAATAGACGAATGGCCTTAACGTTTAATTCTACGTATATTTTAATTACCTCATCCATGGTTATGGGATCTATTGTATTGCGATTATTTCGCAAATATTTTTTGTAATGGTTTAGTTTATTATTTTTTTCAACCTCCGTCAGTTTTAATTCGTTAGTTAAATAATTGAAAATAGATTGTTCAAAATTGATTTTTCCTTCTTCTAGGCTTGGAGGCTGATTCAATTGTTGGTTTTTATTCACCGCTACACGGCACGCACTCAATAATTCTTTCATTTCATTTGGAAATGGCAAAAAATAATGGTGTGACGATCGAAAATCGAATTGATCTTTTATTTCTAAAATTGCAACATCAATCCCATCCATTGATGTGCCTGTCATTTGGCCTATGATGCGTAAACTCACTTTAATTTTCCTCTTTAATTCAATCGTTTTATTCGTTTCTATTTTGCAAGAAATTTGTTAATTTATAAAGCTTCGAAACATAGTGACTTAATTGGGGTTTATTATGGCTTATACAGTACTTGCAATCATTGAAGCAAAACAGGGGTTTGAAAAATCCGTTAAAGAAGCTCTACAGGAGCTTATTTTACCCACTTCAAAAGAAGAAGGGTGTATCAATTATGATTTTCATCAAAGCTTGGATAATCCTGCACTATTTATGTTTTATGAAAATTGGACAAATAAAGCCTCACATCAACAACACGACCAATCTTCCCACATTCACACCGCAAGAGAAAAAATTCAATCTATTGTTTCTCGTGTAGAAGTGACGTTTTGGGAGAAAACATAAAAATTTGTTGTGACATTATCAACGACATATTATGCGACATAACTGTTAATTAAATTTCTAATAATAGAATTAAGTTGTTGATAAATATATTAATTTTAAGTAAAATATGACATATAACCAGGCGACAAATTTTATGACAAACTGCGTTGATAAATCAGGGAAGATGCGGGTAGAAACACACCGCTTTGGACCGTTCATCTTTCAAGTAGGTATTGATACTTCCTCCATAATTGATTTGCTTTCTCGAGTCGAAGATGCCTACATGCGTTTTTATGCGACTCCTCTCTTTAATGAACTTTCAGACAATCTCGAGCAGATATCTTTAGTTTCCGCGGTTTATAGTACAAATACTATTGAGGGTGCGACACTTAGTGAAAAAGAAACTGAAGAAACTATCTCTCTCTCCTCTGCCCAAATACAAAACGAAAATCAACAACGTGTTTTGAATTTAAAAAATGCTTACAATAAAATTAAAACCATGTCCCAAAATTCAACACCAACCTCAAAAAGCACTGCTACTATCACCGAAAAATTTATTAGAGAATTACATGAGACTGTTTGTCACAATCTTTCAGCGCCAAAAAACAATCTTCCTGGTCTGTACAGAAAGGAAATCAAAGGCTTTCATGTTCGAGTTGGAGATGAAAATCATGGTGGCGTTTATACTCCTCCACAATGTCGAGATGATATTACTAAATTAGTACATCATCTCGCTGATTTTGCAAATAGCCAACCTCTATTAGCTTTACCTGCACTTTTACGTGCACCACTCATTCACTATTATTTTGAACTTATTCATCCCTTTCAAGATGGTAATGGTCGTGTTGGAAGACTTATCGAAACTTACCTATTGGAAACTGGCAACTATCATTATGTATCAAAAGCAATGTCAGCATTCTATTTAAAAAATATTGATAAATATTATGCCCTTTTTAATGAATGCCGAAAATCTGCGCAAAAAAAAACCCCCATGCCAAACACTGCATTTGTAGAATTTTTTCTGGAAGGCATGCTTCATACCATCAATCGTTTACAAGACACAGCAAACACATTGATCAGCAACTATCTTAACTATACCTTTATAAAAACCCTTCAAAATGAGAAAAAAATCAATACTCGCCAAGCTTATATATTAAATCAATTACTGAGTAATGACGCTATAAACACGTTACAAAAACTTTCAAATGAGCTTTGGTATAAAGCACTCTATAAAAACATGAGTATTCGCACTCAGCAAAGAGATATAGAAGAACTTTTAAAAAAAACTAAATTATTGATGATAACCCATGAAGGAAAATTACAATTATCACAAATAAAACCACTTATAAAATTATTTGAAAATCCGAAAACTTCACCCAAATAAAATCACAAGTACTCACTCATCTTTCGCATTACAGTCTAAATAACCTAACACAAAAAATGCCAACACCGCTGAAATGATAAATATTATACCTAACGGGATTTGATCACGATGGGGTAAATAAGAAACAATTGCGCCAATAACCGCAGCACCGCTAATTTGCATAAATCCATATAATCCACCTGCATATCCTGCTGTTTTCCCAAAAGGCTTAAACGCATTAGCAAATACACTTGGCCAAATAAATGTAACACCAAAGTAAAATATCAACATTGGAATGACAATATTCCACACCGTAATTCCGGACATATATTTTCCTACAATCAATATTACACCCGATATAATCATAATAATTAATCCGCTTCTAAGCATTACGTTTGTTCCAATTCGGGTAACTATTCGACCATATATCCAACTGCTTAATGCTGTAAAAATTCCTCCGCCAAATAAAGTTATCCACCCAAAATGAATAGGGCTTATTCCAACTTTATCAATTAATAAAACCGGACCAACTGAAAACCAAGAAAAAAATGCGCCATAACATAAAAAAGTACAAAGTGTGTAACCTATAAATACTTTGCTTAACATAATTTCCTTATAAGACTGACGAATAAATTTAAAACTTAGTTTTGATATATGTTGATGAATATTCGTTTCTTTAAACCAAAACAACACTAAAAATAAAGTAAATATATTGTAAAGACTCAGAAAAACAAAATTTGAACGCCAGTCAAAATAGGTTTGCAGATATCCTCCCACTAGAGGTGCCGCCGGAACCATAAATGTCACTAGTATAGAAAAATAAGAACCGTATTTTGCAAGTTCTGCGCCTTCAAACGTATCTCTGAAAATTGAACGCCAAAGTGCTGAGCATGCCCCTGCGCCTATACCCTGGATAAATCGCCCAGCGATTAATAAATCAATGTTTTGTGAAAATAAACTTATTAAGTTTCCTATAATTAAAATAATTAACCCAATGCTAAGTGAATTTTTTCGTCCAATTCCTTCAGAAAGCGGGCCATAAAATAGCTGCGAAATTGCAAGACCGAACATAAATATTGCCATGCTGTATTGAACACTGGATATCGAAGCCTTTAAAGATTGTGCGATAAAAGAAATACTCGGTGAATAGATATCTGAGGCAATTTGTGCAGAACACCCAACAAACACCAGTGTCAGAAAAAATATTTTTTTAGACGTCATTATTTAATACTCTCTTTAAAGCTAAACATAAAAACCTTATAGGGCGTTATATACTATTGACTGATTGGTCAATAAATACATTTTATTTAATATTGACTAATCAGTCAATATATTTTGAGTATTTTGGTCGGAATTGCTGTGGGCTGGCTTATTTGGATGTAGTTTTGAATAATAACGTAATTTTTTCGTTAAGTTTTCCATAAATCCTACCCCAAATAAAATATTTCACGTTAATATACGATTTAATAGGAGTATTTATCAAGGTAAAAATTATGAAATCACACCAAACATCTTTACACTTAAGAGCTGATCCTACTCGTGCAAAAATCATTAAAGCTGCGCGAAAACTATTCGTCGAACGTGGATTTGCAGGAACATCTTTAGGCAATATCGCATCAAACGCTCAAATTAACCACAGTTTAATTTTTCATCACTTTGGTAATAAAGAAGGTTTATGGAAAGCGGTCAAACAAAATATCGTAGAGGAAGCCAATAAAGTTTCATTGATTCTTCCAAAAATTAATCAACCCTTTGCAACTTTTTTAAAAAAGTTATTTCAACAAAATATTTTATTTTATCGAAAAAATCCTGATATTATTCGAATGATTGCATGGCAACGTTTAGAACATAATGAAAACAACAAAGATATTGGAGTGTCTCTTTCGAATACAACAAAGCAATGGCTTGATGCTATAAAGCATTATCAAAATGAAGGAGAAATAAATTCAACTTTAAAATGTGAGTTTATTTTTACTTTAATTTTATCAGTGATAAGCAGCGCCGCGATGGACCCCAATATTTTTATAAAAAAAGAAGCTGATCTTAATAAATACATTAATTTTACGATTGATGTTTTACTTACTCATCTTACACAGCAAAATTAAACTCGTGGCAAGTTCAAAGCCGCGAACGCAAAGTTAGATTGGTGGTTATATAAATACAGGCATTTGGTTGAAAATCTTTTTGCGCGGCTAAACATTTTCACGAAATTTATACAAGGTTTGATAAATTAAAAAGAAATTACTCTGCTGTTTTGGCTTTGGCATGTGCTTTTTTATGGTTACCCGTGTGAATTGCCAATAGACCCTATAAAATTTATGATATCTATCAAAGTAAATTCCGTTTACCCACGCTACAGTTGTAACTAAACCAAAGAAAATCTCATATCACAGACAATTTAATTATTATATTATTTCAATAAATGTTTCTCTATTTATGTGTTGTGGCAAACGTTGATTATTTTTAAAAAATCATTAAACGAGTATTATTTTATGAATGAATTTTTTACTGGGTTAGTGGCACATTTAAACGAAGTTCGTGTCGATTATTTAAAGATTCTTTTTAACAAAGAAAATATATCTGCTCTTATGGGCATTGAATTATTAGACAGATTCAGCAATCGTAATTTATGGGCAGAATTGGAAAGTTTAGAAAGCCAAAGAAATTCTAATTTACTTGATAACAACCAACTCCTACAGTTCGATGCTCGAATTTTACAAATAAAATCTATTCTTAATTCAAAATTTAGAGACAGAGCTCTTCTAGCAATGCTCATGTCACTTTTAGAGTTGGGACTTAAATATTTTTCATATAAACACCATGAAACTGAAGTTCTGGATTACATTGATCATAATAAAGGAGATAAAGCTTTACAGTTACATTCTCAGTCACTGATACACTTGAATCCTGAACTGATGTATACCATTTGTGCCGAAAAATATTTATCTTTTCACAAAGAAGACGATGCGATTCGAATGCTTTCTTATCTTATTACGCTTGATCAAGAGAGAAGAATTTATCAAAGTCCATTTTATTCGACCCAAATTGCTAACAAAAACGTATGGATTGATGCATTTATGACCCACTCTGGTAGCGGATGGACGCAAGTGGGGGTTTCTAAAGTATTCTGGTTCGGATCGAGAAGGATAATTCTTGTAGACAGAAAATCTCATGATGGCAAGGAGGAAAAATTTTATCTGACATTACCAGATGATAATGCATGGCCTTATGAACAAAGAGGTCTTTTGTTATTGAAACTGGAACAATATGAAGCAGCATTTGAAGATTTTAGTAATGCCATAAAATTAAATCCCAAGAGCGCAGTTTCTTATCATGAGAGAGCTATTTTATTTATTAAAATGAATGATTTTGCGGCCGCTGAAAAAGATTACGAAAAAATTGTAGCACTACATAAAGAAAATTATAGAAATATAAAAATATTATACGCAGCAGTCAAAGAATTGTCAGGACTTATAAATAATAACCCAGATCAGCCCTGGTTTTATAAACAAAGAGCAATAATCGCAGATGCTTATAATGACAAGAAACAAGCCCTTGAAGATTATTCTAAACTCATTGATTTAAATAGCGATGTATCAAGCGCTTATCAGAATAAAATTAATCTATTATTATTATTTCAACGTAACAGTGAAGCACTCGAGGATCTTTCTCACCTAATTGCGCTAGAGCCAACTCACGCATGGGCTTATGAAACAAGAGCCTGGTTATATGACAAAGTAGGAGACTATGAAAAAGCGATTCAAGACTGTTTGAAGATGCTTTTACTTAAGCTTAACCCTTCATTTGCACACCGATTAAAAGCTTCTCTATTAATTACGCTGGGTCGCGACAACGAAGCTGAGGAAGATTTAGATATCCTTAGCAAAATATATCATCAAGATAGCTGGGTAAATACTCAAAAAGCGTTCATATTGCAAAAACAAAGCATTTTATCGTTAATTGCAAAAGGAAAAGAAGCGGAAGCCATTGATAAACTTTCTGAAATTATCAAAAACGATTCGCAAAATGCCTGGGCAATTTCTGAAAGAGGATTTTTGTATGATAAGCAAGGAGAACACCAAAAGGCGCTAAGCGACTATTTTAAAGTATTTAAATCTTATGGGGAAGCCAACCCATCTTCCCAAGATACAAATAATCAAAAATTAATAGATGCACTAAGACAAGTAAGAAAGATTATCGACAAACTTTCCCTTTTGATTGAAAAAAATCCGGGTAAAGCACTTCTTTATAAAAATAGAGCAATTTTACAAATTTACTTCAATGAAAACCTTCAAATTGCCTTGAACGATTTTTCCTCCATGATCGCTTTAAATACAGAAGTTTTTTGGGCGTCTCGTTATAGAGCAGAAGTACTTATCAAGCATAATAAAGAGAGTGAAGCGCTTAAAGATCTTTCTCGTTTGATGCGTTTAGAACCTAAAACGGATGAGGAAAAAAGAGACCATAATTGGGCATATGATGAAACAGCCAATATTTATGCAAAAATGGGCGAAATAGATAAAGCACTTGATATTTATAATGAGCAAATTAGATTAAATATGAATCTTCTCATAGTATACGATGCCGCTTCCCAGTTATTAGAAAAAGCCGGCAGACAAACAGAATCAAGAATTTATCGGCTTTCACAAACTATTTATCTACATCCTTCAAATGAGATTGGTGCAAAAGCACGCAAAGAGAGAGGCTCGCTTTATGAAAAAATGAAAAATTATGACAAGGCACTTGATGATTATTCAGCATTAATTGAAACTCATATGGAGCTTCCTTTTGCTTACAGTGCAAAAGCCCAATTATTCATTAATATGGGTAAACATAAAGAGGCAATTGTCAACCTTAACAAACTCATCCAATTAAATCCGAAAGACCCGTGGGCGTCTGAAGAAAAAAACAAATTATGGACAGATGCCTATAAACATCTGGGGTTTTCTGATAAAGCTGTCTATCCGTTATTAAAATGGGCTGATCAACTGCCTGGCGAAATGCCTAGTTATTTCTATATTAATCCAGTAGGCGAAGTTACCCATTACCCAGATGTATTTGATTTAACTTCCTCATCAAAAAGTAAAAATATGTGCCCCAATTACCAACCGTTTAGATTTTTTAAAAATGATCAATGTCCACGAGTTGCTTCTGGGAATATTCCTCACAATGTTGCACCACCTCGGCCTGGATCACACTAAAGATCTGTTGACGTTTCTACTATAAATTTTTGTCTCGTCTTTACATAGTGTAATGTCAACAGACACTAATATGACACTCTACTTTCTGTCGTATATTCATCGACACTGGATTTGATCAGGTTAAATAATTTTTTGTTGCCAACAACGATTTGTTTTTTAGAATAGTCACTGCTGTTTGATTAACATTGTTTTCGTTTTTATCTTCTTGTAAAAGTTTTTCAAGCAAGGCTTTATTGATAAATGTGTTATCTTCTTGATGTACAACAATAATTTCTCTGATAGTTTTTTGATCTAAAATTGCGCGTACTTCTGGCATTAAAAAAAGTGATTTTTCATCGGTTGATAATGTTTTAAAATCTTGTGGCCTAAAACCGAAATGCACTGCGTCTTGATATTTTTTCATCTCGACATATTTTTTGAAAAGCTTAAGTTTTTTATAAGGTGTAATCGCAAATCGACCCGCTTCTTTATAGTCTTCCTTTTTAAAATAATATTCGAAAAGTATTTTTTTTAATGAAGGAATCGTTGCGTATTTTTCTGCTTCGCTTAAGTTTTTTTTCTTTAAAAAATGCTCAAATAATTTTTTTTGTGCAGCAATAGAAATGTCACTATTGGTACTTTCAGCATCTATTTTCAATCTTTCTAACTGAAGCGCATCAAAGAGTCGATCTTTTTCAAAGTAGCTAAAAAATTGCATTTTATTTTTCAAAGTAGTGGTAATGTGCAGCTCTGCTTGTTTTGAGGTATTTCTCGCAATCTTCCAATATTTTAATGCTTTTTCATAATCGCCCAAATAATAATAAAGTTCACCTACTATATTGGCAACGTCTCCATTAGTTTTTGCATAAGGGCGTAAGTTGTAAATAACACTTTTAAGATGCTCTGTATCCAAAACAATACCGTTATCTTTGGGTGCAGTCAAAATGTCTGTCATTGAAAAGCTGTTAGGAGAAAGCCGATAAACTGTATCTCCAAGCCCTAACAAACAAGTGAGTTTAAGCCTTTCAATTCCTGGTGAATTTCCAGATAAAATAAAAAACGTTAATGCAGAAACATAATCTGAAATTAAATCTGACTCAAGAAAACGATTTCCTAAGATTCAAGTTTATTTTTTGGGAGTAAATTTCCATTTGCATCTATAAGCCCTTCAAGACAGGAAGTTAGACAAAATATTTCGGATTGATGATGATTTGTTTTCTCATTTATGGTTAGAAGAGAAGAAAGTTTTGCAGCGTTTTTTTCAACGACGGTCACTTCAAACGGTTGAATAGCATGTTCAACTTGCACGATTAACCTCTTTTAATATAGTAATAATTTTCGCATTCTAACATAAGCGTGAACCCCGTAAAATAACCTTAAAGAGCGAAAAGAATATTTGTAACTCACCTCACGCGGGACAAGTAAATACGAGGTCAGTCGACAGTGTGAAAACGAACCTACCTCTCATTGAACACTGTTTTATGTCACAAGTTGCTATTTTTTACTTAAGTTCCTTAATTCGCAACAGTAGATCCAAACCTATAATTCGTAGTACTTGCAACAGAAGCTGCTGAATTTTGCTGATCCGTTGAACTTTGTGAATTCGATGCATAAAAAGTTGGTGAACTTTGGCCGGAATTTTTCCAGTAATTATTATTTTGCTCGCTAATGGTTGTAAGTTGAAATAATGGCGTTGTCAAAAGCTTCTCTAATGAAACAGGTGTCACAATCCGTGCTTGAAGTGTCACATGAGTTTCAGATGCTTCAGTTATGAAATCATCTGGGTTACTTACTGGAGCATCAAAATAATATTGATTCCAAGATTGGTTAGCGCGAATAATTTCCAGCGGAGTAACTCCTTTGTGGTTTTTTTCATTTAGCATATTTTCGACATTAAATTTTGATTTAAGCAATTTAATAAATGCTTCCCATGATTGATCAGTACAACAATTCCAACCATGACTAAAAAGCTTTGCAAAGCCAGAGTTTTCAGACGGAGATTGACCTGCTATTAAATGAAGTAAATTATTTCCTTCTGAATCAAGTAGTGTAGGATCAGCACCATATTCTGCTAATAAGCAAGCGGTTCCAAAGTCACCATTAAGTACTGCTTCGTGAAGGGGAGTAAAACCATTGTAGTTTTTTTCATTAATTTTTCCTTTAACATCAAAACCCTTACGCTCAAGTGATTTAATAAAGTCATCGGTAGATTCATAACACAATCCGTCTTTAAAAAAGTGAAAAATATTGTTTCCTTCGTCATCTTTCAAATCAAGATTGGCTCCATTATCAACTAATAACATTGCAGCATTAAAGAAAGTATTGTTGAGTGACGCATGTAAAGGTGTAACACCCTCGGTGGTTTTTTGATTTATGTCTAATCCAATCGATTTAAAGTAATCGATGCATTCTTGATTAACTTCGTCATCAACTGAATGAAATAAATTACTATCATCAGAAAATTTTACTGCTGATCCTTGCGCTATCAAGAATTTTACATGATCAAAGCGATTTTCATCCCATAGTAAATATTCTGTTGGTGTTTGACCCTTTTTGTTTTTTGCATTGATGTCAAGACCTTTTGATTGAAGATATCTGATAAATTCTCGTAAAGGGCTGTTTGACAAATGATCTTGTGGCTCTAGATCAGGAAGATAGGCAAGAACAATATTTTTGTCATCAGTATCTCTGACATCATTTAAATTTATATTAGGGTTTATCTCAATAAGCTTTTTCGCTTTTTCGAAATCTTTGTTAGAGATATATACAGATAAAAGAGAGAAAAATGATGGCTTTTTATCGATTGATTCAGTTGTCATACAGCGTCTCCTAATCATTAAAATAAACAAAATATCAGCAAGCAAAATCCACTAGAGAGGACAAGACTATAATTTTTTACTAACAATTGTCAATTTTATAAAATGACTTTATGCTATCAGATGAGGTGGTTGCGCTAATTGGTTGAATCCACTGTTTTTTCTAAGTGCGATTACCGTGGTTATAATTTACATTTACGTTTTACGTATCAATATTTTCTGCCAAAAGCGCATTGGTTTCAATGAATTCTCGGCGCGGCTCAACCAAATCACCCATTAATGTGGTAAATAGTTGATCGGCGGAAACAGCATCTTCAATTCCAACTCTCAATAACCTTCGTGTTTGTGGATTCATTGTTGTATCCCAGAGTTGGTCTGGGTTCATTTCTCCCAAACCTTTATAACGTTGTATTGCCTGGCCTTTTTTTGCCTCTTCCATTAACACACTGACACAATGTCTCAAATTTTTGACAAGAATTTTCTTTTCGTTTCGTTGTAAATACCCGCCTGTTGAAATTAAATTATTCACCATCTGTGTATAGGTTTTCAATCGCGCATAATCTGGAGAGTAGAATAATTCTGGGTTTAATGTGTATTCATGTTGTTGTCCATGTTGGAATTGGATTAACTTAGGTAAATATAATTCTTTTCCACTGCTGTTTTCCTTGATAACAATTAATTCGAACTTTTCAGCTTTACTATTCACTGATTGTAATGCCGTTGTTACGTCATTCGCCCATTGTTTAACTTTAGTTTCATGTTGTAAATCTTCTGGATTTAATAATGCATGTTCCGCTAATACTTGTAAAAAGCTTATTGGATATCGTCTGCTGAATCTTGTCAGAATTTTTTCATGATCAAAAAATGCCTTCATTAATTTTTCAAGACCTTGTCCTGAAATGGGTGGTGCGTCTTTTGATCCAACTAGTTGCGTATCTTCTAATGCCATTTGAATAAGATAATCATTCAATGCATCATCATCTTTGACGTATTGCTCTTGTTTACCTTTTTTCACTTTATACAATGGCGGTTGTCCAACATAAATATACCCGCGATGAATTAATTCTGGCATTTGTCTATAAAAAAATGTGAGTAACAATGTTCTAATATGTGATCCATCGACGTCGGCGTCTGTCATGATGATAATTCGGTGATATCGTGTTTTATCTGGATTGTATTCTTCACGCCCGATGCCGCATCCCAAGGCAACAATCAAGGTGGCGATTTCTTTTGAAGCTAACATTTGATCGTATCTTGATTTTTCCACGTTTAAGATTTTTCCTTTGAGCGGTAGAATTGCTTGTGTTTTGCGATCACGCGCTTGTTTTGCTGAACCACCTGCAGATTCACCCTCAACTAAAAACAATTCTGAGAACGCAGGATCTTTTTCCTGACAATCCGACAATTTACCTGGCAACCCTAATCCATCCAAAACACTTTTTCGTCTAACAATTTCGCGTGCTTTTCGCGCCGCTTCTCTTGCTCGTGCTGCATCGATGATTTTGGACACTATTGTTTTAGCTTCAGCAGGGTTTTCTAACAAAAATGTTTGAAGTTTTTCACTCGTGATAGCTTCAACGACAGGCTTAACCTCGGATGAAACAAGTTTTTCTTTCGTTTGAGATGAAAACTTGGGATCAGGTAATTTCACTGACAAAACTGCTGTTAAGCCCTCTCTAGCATCATCACCTGTCGTTTCGATTTTAAATTTTTTCGCATAACCTTCCTGTTCGATGTAATTATTTAATGTTCTTGTCAATGCACTTCTAAATCCTATCAAATGGGTTCCGCCATCTCGTTGTGGAATATTGTTGGTATAACAAAAGACGTTTTCCTGAAATCCATCATGCCATTGAAGTGCAACTTCAACGATAATATTGTCTTTTTCAATACAAAAATAAACTATCGTTGGGTGAATAACAGTTTTATTGGTATTTAAATACCGCACAAATCCACCAATTCCGCCTTTATCTTCAAAAATTTCTCTTTTGCCAGAGCGCTCATCGATTAGCGTTATTTTGACACCAGAATTTAAATAAGAGAGCTCTCTTAATCTTTTTGCTAATATATCAAAATGAAATTCCACGTCAGTAAAGATAACACTGCTGGGTTTAAACCGAATCTCTGTGCCTCTTTCGTGTGTGTCGCCTGTGATGGCTAATGGCGCTTTTGGATCGCCGTCATTATATTCTTGTTCATGAATTTTGTTATTTCTTTTAATTTTAAGAAACAGTTTTTCTGACAATGCATTGACTACAGATACACCCACACCGTGCAATCCTCCAGAAACTTTGTAGGAATTGCTATCAAATTTACCGCCGGCATGTAGAACTGTCATGATAACTTCAGCAGCAGAGCGATTTTCCTCTGGATGAATATCTACAGGAATACCTCTACCATCATCGATAACTGTGACAGATCCATCCATATTGATAGAAACAATGATTTCTTTACAGTGGCCTGCCAATGCTTCATCTATCGCATTATCGACCACCTCAAACACCATGTGATGCAGCCCAGTGCCGTCATCTGTATCCCCGATATACATACCGGGTCTTTTTCTAACAGCATCTAAGCCCTTGAGAACTTTAATGCTGGCAGAATCATAAGAATCTGGTGCTAATGCATTTTCAGTTGCGTTTGTTTCATCGTTAATCATAAATCTTTATGTCCAAAATATATTCGATATAAAATCAAAATTTTGCCTTACTTTCCCATCTTACGCAGGACGTGTAAATAAGGAGGTTAGTCGATAGTGCGGCAACGAACCTAACCTCCCTGCGATCGTAAAATACACTCTTGTATTTTACGGTTGTAACTTTGTCGACTGACCTCGCTAGAATTCGAAGCAATCTAAAAAACTCTGGGCTGCATTATACCCTTTTTACCCCTCCATGTTCCACGTGGAACATTTGCATATTGACTTCTTTAAACGCTTCCATCACTTCATTGGGCTCAATACTGGTGACAAACACTTGGGATCCCATATTTGACAGTGTTTGAATGGTTAAATAACGGTGTTCAAAATCCAATTCCGCCGCAAAATCATCCAGTAAAAATATACACATTTTTTGATTGGATACATTAAGCAGCTTACCTTGCGCGAGTTTCAAAACCATCACCAAAAGCTTTTGCTCTCCGCGTGACAAAGTTTCAGAAACAGGGTAACCGTTTGAATAAACCCGCAAATCATCTCTATGAAACCCGCAAGTAGTATGCCCAGCGTGAAGATCACGAAAAAAATTTTTTTTCAATAAATCAATTAAATTTCCTTCGTTTTGCCACCCTTTATGATAAGTCAAATTGATTTTTGGTAATCGTGTAAACGTCTTAAGCAGATCATCAAAAACTGGTCTTAATGAATTTATGTAATCTTGTCTTTTTTGCGCAATATCTTCACAATATTCTACAAAAGCTTTGTCCCAGCTTTCCATTTGGTGATAAGAAACGCGGTTTTTGAGTAAACTGTTGCGTTGTTTCAGCAGCGCATTTCCATTTTTCCATAACAAGTGAAACTGAGAATCTAGATGAAAAATCCCCCAGTCCATAAATTGACGTCTATTTTTAGCACTGCCCATGACTAAATCATCGCATTTTGGATGAATAGCCAGCAGAGGAATTAATTGTGCAAGCTGACTGATGCTCTTTACTTGCTGATGATTAATGCGAATAGTAGATTTATTTTCACTGCTTTTTAAAAATCCCCATTGATGGGAAAAATGATTGGTGTCTTTAATTGTTCCAGAGACCGATAAATGCGGTTTTTGGTACTGAATTACAGCATCAATCTGCTGATGTCGAAAGGAACGGCCAAGTCCAGATAAATGAATAGCTTCTAAAACACTTGTTTTGCCGCTGCCATTTTGGCCAACAAATAAATTAAATCCGTTAATAGGCTCAATACCCACATTCGAAAGACAACGTACATTTTCTATATTTAAAGAAGTTAACACAAATCTATAACATCATAAAGTCATTGGCATAATTACGTTTGTAACAGCCAGCAATTTTTCAGACAATACACAAACACTTCCACTTGCTTCCTTTGAAAAACAAATTTGAACATTTCCTTCTGGCAAGACACTTAACGCATCCAGCAAATAATGAATATTAAAGGCGATTTCGGTATCTTTGCCTGTGTAATCTACTGACATTTCATCATCTGCTTCTTCATTTTGCGCATTATGCACACTAAATGAAAGTGTTTCTTTTTTAAAAAGCAATCTTATTGCCGGCGTTTTATCTTGCGCCAAAATTAACATTCGCTGCAAGATTTGTTTTAATGTGTTTTTATCTAAAAAAGCTTTTTTGTCCAATTCTTTTGGAACAACACGCTGATAATTAGGAAAACTGCCTTCGATCAGTCGAGAGTGAAATGAAAACGTGTCTGTTTCACATCGAATAGAGTTTTTCGCGCATTGAAAATTCAACAGCAAAGGCGTATCACCTGAGTTTGTGTTTAATATTCTGATAAGCTCTAGGACTGCTTTTCTGGGAAGAATAAATCCGATTGTCTTTCCTTTTTCAAGCTGTTTATTCTCGAAAGGAAGTTTGCATAGTGTTAACCTGTGGCCATCGGTCGCAACGGTTGTTAAAAACCCCTCGGTGAGCTCAACATAAAGACCATTCATATAATATCTGACATCTTGTTCTGCCATTGCAAATGCTGTTGAAGTGAGTAATTGCAACAATTGCTTACTATCGAGTTGGAGTGTGAATTTTTCACCCGTCAATGACATTAGAGGAAAATCTTCTGCGGGAAGAGTCGCAAGAGTGAATCGGCTTTTTCCTGCTAAAAGTGTAATTTTACCTTCTGTGCCATTGAGTTGAATAGATTCTCCTTGAGGAAGTTGCCGTAATATATCAATAAGTTTACGGCCTGATACTGTAATTTGGTTTTCTTTTTCTTTTGACTCAACTATTTGAACACAGCTGTTAAGTTCAATTTCGCTGTCTGAAGCCGTCAGTTTCAACTGTTTTCCTTGAAGCACCATTAAAACGTTACCCAAAATAGGCATATTTTGCCGGCGTTCAATGACACCGCTAATAAACTGTAATCCTTGTAATAAATCATCTCTATTTATCGTCAGTTTCATAAATATTCCTGTGTATATGTATAAAAGCTAAATAAGTTTGGTCAATTAAGTCGACAAAATCCTCATTAAGTTTTGAAAATCTTCTTTTATATTGTTCTGTGTTTCTCTTAACTCTGCAATTAACCTGCAAGCATGCAAAACAGTAGTATGATCCCTTCCGCCAAACGCCTCTCCTATTTCAGGCAAACTGTGGCTTGTCAGCTCTTTAGCCAGCGCCATCGCCACTTGACGAGGACGTGTCACTGCTCTGCTTCGACTCTTTGAAAGCAAGTTGGATACTTTGATTTTGTAATATTCTGCGACTGTTTTTTGAATATTTTCAATCGTAATCAATTGTTGTTGGAGGGAAATCAAATCCTTTAATGCCTCTTTTGCAAGATCAATTGTAATTTCTCTTCCTGTAAATTGAGAATTAGCGATCACACGTTTTAAGGCGCCTTCCAATTCTCTAACGTTAGAAGTCACTCTTTTTGCAATAAAAAACGCCACCTCTGGACTTAATTCGGACATCAGTTTTTTTGATTTATTTAGCAGAATAGCAACGCGTGTTTCAAGCTCAGGCGGCTCAACGGCAACCGTTAAACCCCATCCAAATCTTGATTTCAACCTTTCTTCTAATCTTTCTATCCCTTTAGGATAACGATCACAAGTAAAAATCATTTGTTTTCCACTTTCTAATAGCGCATTAAATATATGAAAAAGCTCTTCTTGTGAACGCTCTTTTCCTGCAAAAAACTGTATATCATCCACTAATAATGCATCCAAAGAACGATAGTTTTCTTTAAATTGGTTAATGACATTAGTTTGTAAAGCGCGGATCATTTCATTTACAAATCTTTCTGAATGTAAGTAAAGCACCCTCAAATGAGGGTTTCGCTTTTGCATTTCATTCCCAACAGCTTGCATTAAGTGAGTTTTTCCCAAACCCACTCCACCATAAATAAACAGTGGGTTAAATCCTTGCCCTTGATGAGAAGCGATTTGCAAACCTGCAGCCTTTGCAACTTGATTAGATTTACCTTCTACGAAAGTATCAAATGTGAAATTTGGATTAAGATTGGTGCTAAAAGATTTACTCAACGCTCTGCCTTCTTCAATAGAGGAAGAAGCTTCTTCGATTAACCCTTCATCGTAACTAATATTTCCAATCTTAATATCAAAATCACCTAAAAAATCTCTTATTTTTAAATAAAAATTTTTCTTAATTTCTTCTTTCACAAATTGATTAGGAGCAAATAATACCCAAATATTATTTTCAAATCTTGGACGTAATGGCTTTATCCATGTATCAAAATCTAATGAGGAAAGCTCATTTTGTAAATAATCTAGACAATTTGCCCATGTGTCTTTTGAGTGAAGCTGAATTTCAATTCCCATATAAACCTGTGCATAACTTTGTGGATAACAATCTTAAAAATCTTGGGAAACATTGTGCATGAAAACACGTAATAATGATATCTTTATCATTATTAACAATTCATATACATTTTTCCAGTGCTTTTTACACAAGGGTAAAATCATTCGTAAGTTATTGATAAAATTAAAAAAAATAAATTATACACAGAAAATTGTTCGTTACATCATCAACAAATATAAAATATATTAAATGAATGATTATGATGAAGGATGTCAAAAATTTAAAAAAATATCGCAAAATAATTCTGTGAATAACTCATTAGGCAGCTGATGGAACAGGAATGGCTCTGATACTGATGCAATTACTGACTCATGTTACGCAGAGAGTGCACAAGAGGACAAAGGAATCATCGTTCAGACGAACCCATGTCCCTATGATCGTAAAATATATCCCTATATTTTACGGTCTTCACGATAGATTCCTTTGTCCTCTTTAACCTTTTCTCTCTAAAAAGGAAAACAATCGAAAAAAAGAAAACCGTAAAAGACATGGAAGTCTTTTACGATCACACGGAGGTGGGTTCGTTTTTGTTTTTCGATTGTTTTCCTTTTAACTATACGATGCGTAACATGAGTGACTGAGTTAGTTTAAAAGACGTCGTGAAATTGTGTGTATTTATGTCCTAACTACTGTAAAATACCGCCCGATAGTATGAGAATTTATTAGGGGAGCCTTTTTTATGTCTGAATCATCACAAGTAACGAAAGTGGCAATCAATGGTTACGGAAGAATCGGAAGAAACATTTTACGCGCATTGTTTGAAAGCACTCAAAAAAGAAATATCAAAATTGTTGCAATTAATGATATGGGCGACGTGGAGACTAATGCATATTTAACAAAACACGATTCTACACATGGGAAATTCCCAGGTGAAATCAGTGTTTCAGGTAATACATTGAGCGTTAATGGTCAAGAAATTCAGGTATTTAGTGAAAGAAATCCAAGTTTATTACCTTGGGAAAAATTAGGTATTGATATTGTATTTGAATGTACGGGACTATTTACTTCAAAAGAAAAAGCACAAGAGCATATAAAAGCAGGTGCTAAAAAAGTCATTATCTCAGCTCCCGGGGGAAGTGATGTGGATGCAACGGTAGTTTATGGTGTCAATCATCAAATTTTAAAATCTGAGCATAAGGTTATTTCTAATGCATCCTGCACAACAAATTGTTTAGCCCCAATTGCAAAAGTATTGAATGATACGATAGGAATTCAACAAGGGTTGATGACAACTATACACTCGTATACAAACGATCAAGTATTGGTAGACACCTATCATAAGGATGTTTATCGCGCGCGTTCAGCGACACAATCCATGATTCCAACTAAAACGGGAGCAGCGATTGCAATCGGCTTAATATTACCTGAATTAAATGGAAAGCTTGATGGTTTTGCTATGCGTGTTCCAACATGTAATGTTTCCATAGTTGATTTTGTATTTACGGCAAATAAATCAACAACAGTGGGTGAAATAAATCAGATTATTAAAGATGCATCACAAAGTACAGAATTAAAAGGAATATTAGCTTACAATAGTGAACCTTTGGTTTCTATTGATTTTAATCATCACCCAGCATCTTCCATATATGATGAAAAACAAACAAAAGTGATTGGTAATTTAGTTAAGGTTCTTTCATGGTACGACAATGAATGGGGTTTTTCTAATCGAATGTTGGATGTTGCAGAAGCTTGGATGAAGGCTAAGTAAAAACAGTAAATTTAATTTTAATTTTTTATGATTACATGTTTAGGATTTAATCACAAAACCGCGCCCATTGAGATTCGTGAAAAGATAATATTTCATGATGCTAAATTGGAAGATTCACTACAATCATTACAGTCAAATACTGGATGTGATGAAGCGGTAATTTTATCTACTTGTAACAGAACGGAAATATATTCAAATACAAATAAAAAACCTGAAAAAATTATTAAAATCATTGATTGGTTATCTGACTATCAAAAAGTCAAAAAACACCATATTGAAAAATATTTATATACACATGATCATATTTCTGCGCTTAAACATTCAATGAGAGTCGCGAGTGGTTTAGATTCAATGGTGTTGGGTGAGACACAAATCTTTGGGCAATTTAAAAATGCAGTTAACATTGCAAATAGAACAGGTACATTGGGTAATACATTAAAAGATTTTTTTACTCATGCGTTTTTATCTGTTAAAAAAATTCGACATGAAACCGATATTGGTGCTCATTCGTTATCACTAGGTCAAATTGTTAAAAAGCTTGCAAAATCGTTATTTGAAAATGTTTCTCAATGTAAAGTGTTATTAATTGGAGCAGGCGAAGTGATTGACTTAGTGGCGAAATATTTACATTCTCACGAAATTTCTCAATTTTGGATTGCAAACAGAACATTATCAAATGCACAAAAAATTTCTAAAATACTAAACGCTAAGGTTATTTCATTACAGGAAGTTAATTCTATTTTGCCCTCTGTTGATATTGTTGTTTCAGCTGTCCATTATTTATCGCCTATTATTGGAAAAGGAATGGTAGAATCAGCCATTAAATCACGTAAACACAAGCCTATGCTAATGGTTGATCTCGCGCTTCCACGTAATATTGAGCCAGAAATAAAAACATTAGAAGATATTTATTTATATCATTTAGATGATTTAAAAGAAGTGTTGAATGATAATTATCAAAAAAAACAATTAGCATGCCAGCAAGCTGAATTATTGATTGAAACACAATCACAACAATATTGTGATCGTCTTTATAATGAGAATATATAAACTCCAATGAAAAACGCTATACGTCAAAAATTATCCAGTTTAAGTGATAGATATGAAGAAGTTAATGCATTATTAAGCGATGTGCAAGTTATTCAAAACAATCAACAGTTTAAAGAATTATCAAAAGAATACACTCAGCTTTCTCCTATCATTCAAAGTTATCAACACTATTTAAATTTACTTAAGCAACTAGAATCACTTACATTATTATTACAAGATCCAGACAATGAAGTAAGAATCTTAGCTGAAAATGAAACGGAAGAAATAAGATTACAAATATTGGATACGGAAAAACAACTTAATATTTTATTAATTCCAAAAGATGAAAAAGACAGTGCAAATAGTTTTTTAGAAATCAGAGCTGCTGCAGGAGGTGATGAATCTGCTATATTCGCTGGTGATTTATTTCGACTGTATACAAAATTTGCTGAAAAAAATAGATGGCAAGTTGAAATTCTTCAATCAAGCCAGGGTGAACATGGAGGCTATAAAATTATTATTGCAAGAATATCAGGCGAAAATGTTTATGCAAAACTAAAATTTGAATCAGGCGCACATCGCGTTCAACGTGTTCCAGCAACAGAAGCGCAAGGAAGGGTTCATACTTCAACTTGTACAGTTGCTATCATGCCTGAAATTGATGAAATCGAAGATGTAGATATCAATCCCGCGGATTTAAAAATTGATACGTATCGCGCTTCCGGTGCGGGTGGACAACATGTGAATAAAACAGATTCTGCTATTAGAATTACGCATATACCAACCGGTACAGTTGTGGAATGCCAAGATGAACGGTCGCAACATAAAAATCGTGCGCGCGCGATGTCATTATTAAAAGCAAAAATATTGGATGCAGAACAATCAAAGCAACAAAAACAACAAGCTGAAACAAGAAGAAATCTCGTTGGAACAGGAGATAGATCTGAGCGTATTAGAACCTATAATTTTCCGCAAGGGAGGCTTACCGATCACCGCATTAATTTAACGTTATATAAACTAGATAAAGTGATGGAAGGCGAATTAGAAGAAGTGGTGGAAGCATTGAGACAGGAATATCAAACAGATCAGTTGTCGAGTTTGGTGGATGAGTAACGCATCTTATCGTAAGGTGAGCGAGTACACAAATGAAGTTATCTGAAATTTTTCAAAAATATAATAATGAAAATGTAGATAAATTCGACATCGAATTGTTATTATCGCAGGTGTTAAAAATTTCTCGTGCCAATATTATCGCTCATCCTGAAAAAATTTTAACTCCATTACAACTTGAAAAAGTAACAAAGCTTATAAAACGACGTATAAAAGGTGAACCCATCGCCTATATTCTAAATAACAAAGAGTTTTGGTCATTATCGTTTTATGTCAATCAATATACTTTAATTCCAAGACCAGAAACTGAACTTCTGATTGAACTCATGTTGGAATATTTTAATCCTGATATGAAATGGAATTTTTTAGAATTAGGTACAGGGTCAGGTGCAATTGGGATTACATTAGCAAAATTATTTCCAAAAAGCGTGATAACGGCTATTGATAATTCTGACGAAGCTTTATCAGTTGCAATAAAAAATCAAATAAATCACTCTGTCTCAAATATTCAATTTATTAAAAGTCATTGGTTTTCGGAACTTAAATTATCAAACAAATATTATAATTATTTTGATGCCGTCATCAGTAATCCACCATATTTGGCATATGATGATCCTCATCTTCTTAAGGAAGATATTAGATTTGAACCCGTTACAGCTTTAATTGCCGGAAAAAAAGGTACGGAAGATATCTCAACGATTGTGAGCGAAGCGAGAATATACCTAAAGAAAGATAATTCATTTTTACTGATAGAACATGGATTTAACCAGGCAGAAGCGGTACAAGATATTTTTATTCAAAATGAATTTGAGTATATTGTTCAAAAACGTGATTTAAGTGATCATCCACGGGTGACAATAGGTAAATTATCTGGTATAAAACGAATGGATTAAATGCACTAAAACGCCTGGGAGGAAGTCATGGTTAGACACGTTTTAAAGAAAAGTGAAAAGAAAAAATCGAAGTTAAAACCCGCTGCGAAAGCAATGAAAAAATCAATTAAAGCTAAAATAGCGAAAAAACCTTCGATAAAAAAAATAAAATCCAGTAAAACAGTCAAAAAAGTGGTTAAAAAACCAGCTAAAATTAAAGTAGTTAAAAAGGCTGCAATTAAAGTTGTAAATAAAAAGAAAACCGCGGTTAAGGTAGTTAAAAAACCAGTAATCAGTAAACCAAAAGTTGTAAATATCAGTAAAAAACAACCTGATAAAAACACAAAAATAGCGAGAGAAAATCAAAAGATGAATATTAAACCCACAAAAGTAAAACAGAGTTATGATGATTATATGACTTCTGGTAACAAAGAACATTTTCGAACCATTTTGTTAAATTGGAAAAAACAACTACTCGGAGAAATGGAAAGAACTGTTCATCATATGCAAGACGATGTAACTGCATTCGCTGACCCAAATGACAGAGCAACACAGGAAGAAGAATTTAGTATTGAGTTAAGGACTCGAGACCGGGAGCGAAAACTGATTAAAAAAATAGAAGAGGCTCTCATAAAGTTGGATAATAGCGATTATGGATATTGTGAAGATTGTGGCGTGGAAATTGGTTTGAAGCGGCTCGAAGCTCGGCCCACAGCGACATTATGTATTGATTGCAAAACAATCGAAGAGATTCGTGAAAAAAGCTCTTCAGATTAAGTAATATCGGAGAAGTTCATGTTAGATGGTTTACTGCATTTGTCGTTTTGGGGTGATGTTCTTACGGTTCTCATTTTTACCCAAGTCACTGTTGCTTCCGTCACGCTTTATTTACACAGGTGTCAGGCGCATCGTTCCTTAGAATTGAGCCCGTCCATTAGTCATTTTTTTAGGCTTTGGTTATGGCTAACAACGGGCATGAATACAAAGGCCTGGGCCGCCATTCATCGCAAACACCATGCGAGATGTGAAATGGAAGGTGATCCGCATAGTCCACAACTACTGGGTATCAAAAAAGTTTTACTTGAAGGTGCGGAACTTTACCAAATTGAAGCAGTGAATCAAGAAACATTGGAATATTATGGCAAGGGGACACCCAATGATTGGATAGAAAGAAAAATCTATACGCCACATGGAATTTTAGGTGTTGTCATTATGCTATTCATTGATGTGATTTTATTTGGGCTGCCTGGAATTTCCATTTGGGGGATACAAATGCTTTGGATTCCATTTTTTGCAGCAGGTGTTATCAATGGAATTGGTCATTTTTGGGGGTATCGTAATTTTGAATCTAAAGACGCTTCTCGAAACATTATTCCAATTGGATTCATTGTTGGAGGTGAAGAGTTACATAACAACCATCACGCATTTGGAAGTTCAGCAAAATTTTCATCTAAATGGTGGGAGTTTGATATAGGCTGGTTTTACATCAAAGTGTTATCATTTTTTAAACTTGCAAAAGTGAAAAAACTTCCGCCAAAATTAATTTCTGTACCTAATAAAAGTTCCATTGATACAGAGACATTAAAAGCATTTATTCTTAATAAGTTGAATGTATTATCGACTTATCGTAAAGAAGTCATTTTACCCGTGTTGAAAAAAGAACAGAAACAAGCAGGTGAAAAATTTTCTCAAGCAAAAAAATTATTGGTGAGAGAATTGAGCATGATTAGCTCATTTGACCGAAAAAATCTTGCGCTATTGCTTAAAAAAACAAAAATGTTACGAAAAGTATATTTTTATCGAGTACAGCTTCAAAGTATTTGGAATAGAACGACAGCCTCACAAAAAGAATTAATCGAAGATTTACAAAACTGGTGTAAAAAAGCTGAGAATAGCGGTATTGAAGCACTGCAAAACTTTTCCATTCGGTTAAGATCATTTGTATCAGAAGGAGAATCCGCTTGAAGCTCAAACGATTAGCACTATTGGTGAGTTTATTGTTTATTTCCAAGTGTATTTATGCAAAAGATATCACTGTTAATATGAACTTAACTTCAGATAATAAAAGTATAGGTGTTATCACAGCAAAAGATACACCATACGGATTATTGTTTATACCAAATTTAACAGATTTATCTCCTGGAATTCACGGATTCCATGTTCATGTAAATCCAATTTGTGATAAAAAAGGCATGGCGGCGGGCGGTCATTTAGATCCTGATAAAACCGATAAACACTTAGGGCCCTTTACAAACAAGGGGCATTTAGGTGATTTACCCATTTTAATTGCGGATAAAGACGGGCATTCCACATTACCTGTTTTAGCACCAAGATTAAAATTACAAGATATAAAACATCACTCATTAATGATTCATGAGGGTGGTGATAATTATTCCGACACACCTAAATTAGGCGGCGGCGGCGAGCGCGTAGCTTGTGGAGTGGTGGAGTAGTTTAAATCAACTAACTTTGAGCCGCGCATTTCAATCACACTTAGGAAAATCAAGAGTTTTGAATGCTCAAAAATTTCTATTTGCGATAAAACTCCGAGCCGCGACCGTCAGGGAGCGATCACTTAGCTATAATTTATTGTGGTTTCTAATAAATATTTTTTTAATATTTATTATTTATCCTGCCTTGAATTTATATTGGTAGCTGTGAACGCTCCCTAACGGTCGCGGCTCGGATACTCAGTAGTATTTTCATGGAGAATTTATGAGCAATGTGTAACTCTCCCTGACGGCTGCGTCTCGGATAGGTTCTTCCATGTTAGAAACGATCATGAAAACTTGCTTTTTTCTAAAATCTATTCCAATATAAGCGCATCGGCTGGAAAGTTCTAGCTTCCCAACCGACACTTGACATGATTCAATTAACGTAAGGAATCAAACCATGACCGAGGTTATTATATCTTTAAACGCTGATAATTTTCAGCCCAATGTCTCAATTTTCCCTAAAAATCTTTGCGCACGGCTGTTGTGTGAGGTTTATAACGTGTTGAGATGTCTAGATTGGGGTAATACACAA
>Ga0207667_10000608_pt1 | contig 46265 bp, 38 predicted proteins | sample KBSCornC52_FD_184301 | JGI IMG/M metagenome (GOLD analysis project Ga0207667, IMG submission 184301) | Corn rhizosphere microbial communities from Kellogg Biological Station, Michigan, USA - KBS Corn C5-2 (SPAdes) (version 2) | ecosystem: Host-associated > Plants > Roots > Rhizosphere > Soil ... | reverse complement strand
ACGAGCAGCCGAAGACGCAGCCCTGATAGGCGTTCAGCGTGTAATCGCTGAACTCCATCTTCGACCGGTTCAGGATGGTCTTACACTGAATCTCCGAGACTTCGACGTTTCGCATGGTGCGAGATCATACCACGAGTGGAAACGTATGTCAACCTAAAATATTCTATCCGCGCAACGGCGGAATCGAATGCATAACGGCGATAAGAATGGACGCAGGTCGCGGACGGCGGTACAATGAGATATCTTAGCGTCCCGAAACAGGCGCGTCCACCGAAGAAAAGGCAGGTTCCGACATGTCCACCGCCACCACCGAGCAGGCGATTCCCGTCCGCATTGACGACCCCATCAATTCCCGCATTCTCGCCGTCTCCGAAGACAAGCTCAAGGGGTTCCAGCGCGACCCGATCGGGGAGATCAGCCGGCAGTCGGGCGTCGCGGAGGACGTGGTCATCGAGCGGATTCAGGCGATGGTGCGCGGTGGAACCATCCGGCGTGTGCGGCAGACGCTGCTCGCCACGAATCTGGCGGAGGGCGCCCTCATTGCGTGGCGCGTGCCGGAGGAGAAGCTCCAGTCCGCGTTCGAGTGGATGTTCGAAAAGGACCCGTTCTCGGGGCACGTGGTCATACGCTCCACCGACAACGAGACGGCTGGCGCGAAATACCGCCTCTGGACGACGCTGAAGGTGCCGCAGGGCTACTCGCTCGAGAAGCACGCGCGCTTCCTCTGCACGCAAACCGGAGCGCAGGACTTCATCCTCCTTCCGGCCAAATGCCTCTTCACTCTCGGCGTGGGCCACGTACGGCGGCGCGGGATGGAGCCCGGCAGCAGGACGGAGGAGCAGGCGGAAGTGACGCGTACCGAGATTGTCGAGCTTAGCGACCTGGAGTGGCAAGTGCTGACCGCGCTGAAGCGCGAGTTCGCTATGGAGGAGATCGGCAAGGACATTTGGTCAGGCCGCGCCGCGGAGGCCGGTGTCGATCTGGAGACCTTCTTCGCGGTCGCCGATGAGCTGAGCCGCCGCAACGTCATCGGCCGGTTCTCTACCTTCCTCGAGCATTTCAAGCCGCTGGCGACCGGCGAGCGCGTGACGAAGTTCAACGCCCTCTTCCACTGGGCGGTCCCGGCCGGACGCGAGCTGGAGGCTGGAAAGGAAGTGGGCCGGTTCCACATCATGACGCACGCCTACTGGCGCGAGGGCGGCCCGGAGTTCAAGGGCGTGAACATCATGGGCGTGGCGCACGGCACCGACAAGCAGCTCGTCCTCGCGCACAAGGCGGCGATGGACGCCCACCTCGAAGCGGAAGGCATCCCTGTGCTCTACACGAACGTGTTCTGGGGCGGCCGCAGCGAGATCAAGCCCAGCGAGATATCGCCCTTCGCCTATCGCGACTGGTGCGCGAGCTACGGCATCGATCCCGACACCATGCGCGAATAGACCTGCGTTGGCGAAGAACCGAGCAGCCCCCGCCGAGCCTCGGCGGGGGCTGCTCCGTTCGTCACCAATTGAAGTCGGCCAGCCTCTCTTCCTCGTCGCTTTCGTTTTGACCTGATAGACCACGTCGCCGCGGCCGAACATTCGCGGCTTCAGCTCGGCCGCCTAATAGCCTGCCAGGGTGGGAAAGTACAGATCTCGTGTCATCGCTGAGGCGGGCATTGTTTTCGTAACCTTCGTGACCCACATTGGCTCTTCTGTGCGCGGAATCAGGCTGCTCGCCCTGGCAAGCTCGACTGCAGTGTGTGATTGCCGGTATCCAAGCTTGAGACCGGCAGTACTCACGGGGCGCAGCGTGATAATGTAGAGAACAATTTGGGATTCGCCGCCGTTGATGGACGATATCCTGAGTGGGTAGACGGGAGAATTTGTTCGGAATGTCAACCGAACGGGCTGAATCGATCCATCCCGGGTTTCGGCGGACTGCGCTGCAGTCGCGGGTGCTGGTTTTGGGCCGGAGCCGCCGCCAGTGTTGACTCGCATGGCCGTAAAGGTCCATCCCCGAAGTATGTAGTCGTGGAGAACCGCTTCCACCGTCGGGGCAACTTCGTACCCGTTCTTGTCGAGCCAGTCCATCAGCGCTTTCTCGTCATGCGCTTTCAGAATTGTTGTTTCCAGTGGGCCAATCGCCTTGCGGTCGAGGACCTCTATCGGCTCCGGTCGTCCGGAGCCGCCACCGCCGAATCCCCCTGCCCGTCCGTCGGTGGATTGCTTATTCCGGAGCGTGGTGAGCAGCGAGAGATCGTAAATGAGCTGAACAGATGCGGACTCGACACGCGGAGTCGATGGTGTGGGAACCAACCAGGCGAACTCGCTTGCGGAGCCTGAGAACCGCACCGCGAGCGTAAGTTGCTCTTCCCCGTTCGCCCAATAGATGACCGCGTTCTGTCCGGGCTCCACTACGCCGTGTTGCGGCCGCGGCACGAATCCGCCGTCAGCCAACACAGTTCGAGAGCACCACACCAGCGCAACGAGAACAACCAAGTGTCCCTTCATCTTCGCGTCCTCCAATCAATTCGATTCGTTAGAAGGAGCAGGCGGCCGAAGGGTTACGTAGTTTAGCAGGCTAAGGAGTTCGAAGAAGGCCGAGTATGCGACTGCCTGTGATTCGCGCTGACTTCGTGGGCAGCCGTAACTGCGTGAAATCCGCGAAATCGGGGTTCAGGCGTGCAGTTCCGCCAGGATTCGCTCCACAACCTGCACGTGAATTGCGAGTGGGGTTCGCGGTGCGTCATCGTCGGGCCCGAACGTGAGTGCGTCTGGCGGGACGTGGAGGAAGAGGCAGCGCGTCGCGAGGCCGGTCGAGGCGATCTCGTGGAGGGCGGCGTAGTAGGTGTGGTTGCAGACGTAGCGGCCCGCGTTGGTGGATATGTCGACGGGGAACCCTTCCGCGGCGAGTCGCGTGACGATGGAGTCCAGGTCGAAGTGTGAAGAGAGCGATTCCGGGCCGGCGTGAACAACGGCACAGTTTTGCGGAGAATCGCCGTCGTATTCTGGCACGCGAGCCCGGTCTTCGTTCGCGGCGAGTGATTCGAGGCGGAATCGTGTCGCCTTTTCGGCCACTCCGGTCAGCAGCGCGACGTCTGGTTTCAACTCTTTGAGCAACCGGCGGATATCTTCGTCGGCGCGGCGGAAGGAGACGGGGAGCACGCGACACGTAAGCTCGTGACCGGCGAATCCGATGGACCCGAAGTGCCGCGCGATTCGCTCCGATGGGTTGGCCGCCACGTCCGCGAAGTGGCCGAAACCGGTAAGCAGGATGTTCATTCGAGCACTCTCGTCATTGACCCTCAAGGCGGCGGGCCGGTCTCCGGGGCTGGAGGCCGGCCCGCCTGCGAGCGAGGATTGCGCTGCGAGGAGGAAACTTACACGTTGACCGGCGTCGGCGCGGAATCGATGTGCTCGAGCTGGTCGAGGCGCTCGGCCTTGTAGCCGCCGCGGGACTTGTCCCAGAGCCACCACAGGCCGAACACGACCAGCAGGCCGGCCGGGAAGAGCGCAACGGTGTGGAACGCGACCTTGGACGCCTCCGATAGGATGGGTTTCATGACGGGGTCAGTGTCCGGGAGGTTCTTGATCGCGTCGAAGGTCGTTCCCGCGGTGACGGCCGCCGCCTGCTTCGCCTTGTCGAATACACTGCCGAGGTAGGGGAGCATGAAGTAGATAGCGATATTTCCAAAGCAGCCCATGAGACCGAGGGAGAGCGCTCCGCCCCGCGGGAACCGCTCGGAGGTGATTCCGAGCATCGTCGGCCACATGTAACAGACACCCACGCCCCACACGGTTGCTGCGACCAGGCCGGTCACCGGGCTCGTCGCGCTGCCGAGCATGTAGAGGCCGATCGCGGCGAGAAGGCACGAGACCCACATGAGGCCGATGGGCGAGAGGCGGTGCGCCAGGCTCCCCGCAAAGTGACGCATCACAAACATGAGCCCGCTCACGTAGACCAGGAGCAGGATGCCCTGGAAGCCGACGAGGCGGGTTAGCATGGAGTTCACCCACTGGCCGGGCGCGAGCTCGGACGAAGCGGTGAAGAGCATGCAGAAGAGCAGCACGAGGAAGAGGGGATTGAACGCCGCCTTCATCATGTCGCCGCTCGACACTCCGGCCGCCACGCGCTCGGTGGGCGGGAACTTCAGTCCGATGGTGAGGAACAGGGTGATGGCCGCCGGGATAAGGACCATTGCGAGCTGAATCTTCCAGCTGATGTTTGACGCACCCATGAAGAATGCGATGAGGCCGCCCATGATCAGGCCGCCTGGCCACCAGGCGTGCAGGACGTTGAGCCGGTGCGTCTTGTCTTCGGGGTAGATCGTGGCGATCAGCGGGTTGATAACAGCCTCGACCATCCCGTGGCCGAGACCGGTGATGAAGAATGTCGCCCAGAGCGTCCAGTAGACGCCGGCGGACGGAGGAACCAGGATGGTGGCGACAGTGCCTACCGCCAGCAGGATCGCCGATAGGGCCAGCAGCCGGCCCATCCCGAGATAGTCGCAAAGTGGGCTGCCGACGAATATCGAGAGTGCGAACCCGAGGAAGGCCGAACCGGTTGCGCCGCCGACGAGAGCCGTGGCATTGGCGGCATCGAACGGATCGAAGAATGCCTTTTGAAGGTCAGAGATGATGGCGCCGCGGATGGAGAACGCGAAGCCCGCCGTTACGAGCGCCAGCACGCTGGCCCAGAAGAGTTTGCTGCGGTCATACGATTGACCGGTGTGGTCGGTATGGTGGGTAGCCTGCGTACTCAATTGATCTCTCCTCATTGTGGAGTGGCGGGCCGGTCTTTCGGCCCGGAAGCAGCGGCAAGGGGGGTGCTGGCCGTCCGGCGGCCGCCGGCTTCGTTGCGGCGGCGCGCTCTCTATTGCAGGCGTATTCGCGCGCGTGATTCTGGATTCCTCCTCCAAATGGATTGCACAGCTGTATGGGGCAGTTGGCTTGCTTGCAGGGAACGGACGCGCTTTCTCTCCGTATGCCTGTTAGCGGCGGAGGGATTCCCGTCTCGCCGGCCGAATGATCCTGTGAATTCACGCACAGATCGGATACCTTTATGGTCCATACCCGGCCCGCGTACCTGCTGGCGCTTTTCTGCCTCCTCGTCTGGGGCGCCGGCTGCGGCAGCGGCGGCGGCTCGTCGAGCGTCATCACCAACTGTTCGCTCGCGACCTTCACGCCGAACTACGCGGCGAGCGTCACGAGCCTGCTCACGTGGCCCTCTTTCCCGGTCCGCGTCTTCTTCATCCCGGACGCGAACCTCACCGCCAACCGCAAGAACTCCGCGCTCGCCGGCTTCAACCAGTGGGTAACGGCGACCAGCTCGACCATCACGTTTCAGGAGGTCTCGTCCGCCCCGAACGCGGATATAACGGTGAAGTTCGACCCGACGACCTCGAACGGCCTGACCGAGCTCCACTTCACGGGCCAGCAGATGCAGTCCGCGGATATGACGGTGGGAGTGAGGAATCTCGCGGAATCCGATATCCAGTGCGTTGCCGCCCATGAGTTCGGCCACGCGCTCGGCATCAACGGTCACAGCCCGGATTCGGGCGACCTGATGTACGCGGTCCACATCGTAGGCACAAGCTGTCCGGTCACCACGCGCGACCTCAACACTATCAAGACCGGCTATTGCGACCTGTTCATGCCGCGCGGCGTTCACGTTCCATCGCGAAACAGGGGGCAAGTCTCGACTGTAAGGATTCAGTAGGAGAGGAGGTGAGCGCGATGCCTGGACCGTTCCCTGGGATGGACCCTTATCTGGAATCGCCGCGTCACTGGCGCAACGTCCACGAGAGCATGATCCCGTATATGCGGGATATGCTCAATAGTTCATTGCCGTCGGGTTACGTCGCGACGATCAATGAGCGACTGTGCGTTATTCCTGGCGACCGGAAGATATACCCGGACCTGACCGTAATTCGCTCGGTTGACACTGCGAAGGGCCGGGGGGGTACAGCTACGCTTGCCACGCCAGATTCGTATCTCCATATCGCGAGCCTTCTCGATGAAGTGCCCGGCGAATCCTACATCGAGATTATCACGGCCGATAGTGATCGGCGTGTCGTTACCGTAGTCGAGCTTCTCAGTCCGACAAATAAGGCTCCTGGGAGCGGCCACGAAGAATATCGCGCGAAGCAGCGTGAAGCGCTCCACAGTCAGGCCCATTTCATCGAAATAGACCTCCTGCGGGCCGGCCGTCATACTGCGGCCGCCGACCACGAAGAGATTCGGAAGAAGCGGCCCGGTTGGCATTATCTGGTCAGCCTGCACCGCGCGGAATACGAATCGGGGTTCGACGTCTGGGCATGGTCTGTCCGCGACAGGATGCCGCGAATCGCGATTCCGCTTGAGCCGGGCGTGCCGGACGTGGTCCTCGATCTCCAGACTCCGTTCGACCGAAACTACGATGCCGGCCGATTTCCGCAACAGATCGACTATCGCAAGGACCCGGACCCGCCGTTTACCGGTGAAGACGCGGCGTGGATCGATTCGCTGCTTCGAGAGAAGGGCCTTCGCGATTGACGAGAGCAGCGGCGCGGGTCCGCTGAATGAAATACAGGTGACCGCTATGAACGAACCACTGATGAACAGCGAAATCCCCGGACTGAAGCTCGCGTCGCGCGGCAAGGTCCGGGACATGTACGACCTCGGCAGGACGCTTCTCATCGTCACCACCGACCGGATCTCGGCGTACGATGTGATCATGCCGGACCCGATTCCCGACAAGGGGCGCGTCCTCACGGCCCTGTCGCGCTTCTGGTTTCTCCACCTCCGCCCGTTTCTCGCGAATCACTACATCACGTCGGACTGGCCGTTTATCAGCAACCAGCTCGCGGAGCACGGCATCACCATAAGCCAGGAGCTGGGCAGGCAGCTTCACGGGCGGTCCATGCTCGTGCTGAAGGCGAACGTCTTCCCGGTGGAGTGCGTCGTGAGGGGATATATCTCCGGCTCACTCTGGAAGGAGTACGTTGAAGCAGGAGGACCGGAGCGTGGCGCGACCCTCCACGGAATCGAGCTGTCGGCCGGACTGCGCGAATCCGACAAGCTGCCGGAGCCGATATTCACGCCGGCAACCAAGGCGACGAGCGGCCACGACGAGAACATCAGCTTTGCGGAGATGGAGAGTCTCGTAAGCAGCGACGACGCGCGTGCCATGCGACACGCGAGCCTCAACATCTTCCACCGTGCCACGGAGCGATGCGCCCGCCACGGCATCATCCTCGCGGACACGAAGTTCGAGTTCGGCCTCCACAACGGAGTTCTCACCCTCGTGGACGAGGCGCTCACGCCGGATTCATCGCGCTATTGGGCGGCGGCGGCCTATGAACCGGGCAGGCCGCAGGATTCATTCGACAAGCAGTACCTGCGCGACTGGCTCACGCAGTCCGGCTGGAACCGCGAGCCTCCCGCGCCCGCGCTCCCCGCCGACGTAATCCGCAATACCAGCGCGAAGTACCGCGAGGCCTACCGCCGCATCGTCGGCGAAGAGCTGCCCGCTTGAAGGAAATGCAAAATGTTCAATGACCAATGCAAAATGCAGAATTGCCCGCTGCCACGGCGCTCGAAGGTGTCTGGCAACCGCGGCATTGGATATTTTGCATTGGTCATTCTGCATTTTGCCTTCGCTGTCTCCTCGCTTCCCCTTCCCGCGCAGGCTCGGCGGCCGCTCCCGCACCGCGTCTTCGCCGCCAGCCGCTTCGATATCGACAGGGTCCTCGCGCGGCCGTATGATCGTGAGGTTCCGTTCGGGTCGAGCGGTGACCGCGTGTGGGCGACGAGTCCGCAGGGCTGGGGCTTTGGGAGCGGGGTCAATGTCATTTATCTCACGAACCTGAAGGTCTTCGACCCGGTCGTGAAGGTGGGCGGCGTCAATTATGTGGTGAAGCGCGCCGAGTACTACCCGAGCCACGTCCACATGGTCGGCGCTCCCGGCGCGGCGATGACGGCGGCCGCTTCCTTCACCTTCACCACTGACGATCCCAACAACCCTCTCACGAAGCCCTTCAAGCCGGAGAAGCGCTGGACCTGCTGGTCGAGCGGCAGGCGCGCGGACCGGTACGAGGTCGATTTCGGTCGTCCGCGCAAGCTCGCCGGGCTGGACCTCTACTTCTACGACGACCAGCCGGGCGGCGGGTGCGCGCCGCCGGAGTCGTTCGTTGTCGATGGTTGGCGGGGTGGCCGGTGGAACCTGGTCGGATCGAGTGAGACCAAAGTTGGCGCAGGCTCATTGAAGAACGTGATTACGCGTCTCACTTTCGGGGATGCTCCACGGGCCGATAAGGTCAGAATCACGTTCCGGAACGCGGGCAGGGACAAATACACTGGGCTGTACGGCTTCGAGCCACACTTTTCGGATTCAGATACTCCGGTACGGGCCGCGGCGAACGTGCGGGTCTCCGGCGACAAGTGGATCACGGATAACGACGTGATGAGCGCGCGGATCGAAGTGACGAATCGATCCGCGCAGCCGCAGAGCTACTCAGTTGACTTTCGGCCGGCGTTCGGCAGGAGCGGATTCAAGCGCGATACCGTGATCGACGTGCAGGGATTCCCGGTCCATCTGACCGGGTTCGGCACGGACACGCCCGATACGAACAAGCTGCTTCGGCTGGACGAACGATTCGAGGGGACGCTGAAGCCGGGGGAGACGAAGGTGTTCCGCTATGCCGCGGCGGTGGCCGACACGAAGGACCGCGCGGAGGATCGCGTCGGCGCGGAGCTCGCGTTTGCACACGCGGAGCAGCTCCACCAGGCGGGCTATCAGGCGTGGTTCGACAACAACATCGCTTCGTTCGGGTGCAGCGACCCGCGGACCGAGAAGATGTACTACCACCGCTGGTACAACGTCCGCAAGAACGCTATGTACCCGCGGCTCGGCGCGCTGAAGTACCGTACCTTCTCGGAGGGGCGCTGGACGGCGGACTGGTATGCCAACGTCATCTCCTACGGCGCGGGCCACCAGATTCGCGAATCGCGCTGGCTCCGGGACCCGAGCTACGCGTGGGGGCACGTCCAGACCTGGGCGGACAACGAGCGGCCGGACGGCATCTACCCGAGCCACGTGGACCTGAAGGGGCAGGAGGGCGGCCAGTACACCGACTGGATCTCCGCCAGCGCCTGGGACGCGCAGCTCGTCCACCCAAACAAGCCGATCCTCTCGCGAATCGCCGATGAGCTGGCCCGCAACACCGAGGCATGGCGGACGGTTTACGGCTGGGGAGGGAGCCCGCTGCTCGCGGTGGACAGCCACTGGTGGACGGGGATGGAGTGGCAGCCCTCCTTTTTCGCGTTTGCGGACTACCGGACGGGCGGCGGCAGCGGCACCGACCCGAAGTTCGAGACGGCTCTTCGGCGCGTCGATCTCACGGCCTACAATTACGGAAACGCCCGTGCCGTCGCGAACGTCTATCGGCTCCTCGGGCGGACCGCCGACGCTGAGCGATTCGACAAGCTGGCGGACGAGACGCGTGACGCGATGCTGGAGAAGATGTGGGACCCTGGCGCGAGCTGGTTCCTCTCCGTCCGCGCCTCGGACTTCGTGAAGGACCCGGCGAAGGAGATCATCGGCCTCTACCCGTTCTATTTCGATCTCCCGCCCGCCGGCAAAGGGTATGAGAAGGCGTGGGATACGGCGCTGAATCCCGACCTCTTCTGGACGAAGTTCCCGCTCGCTTCCGCCGCTAAGGACTGCCCGGCCTACGCGCAGAATGGCTGGCCGGTGGGTCCCGGCGGCTCCGGCTGCATGTGGAACGGGCCGACGTGGCCGCACGCGAACTCTCTCGTCATGACCGCCATGGCGAACACGCTCCGCCACTATCCGCCGTGCAGCCTCACCCGCAAATCGCTCTTCGACCTCTTCGATTCATTTACGCGCGCCCAGTACCGAAACGGCGACATCCGATATCCGTGGACCGGCGAGTATTACAACGGCGACACCGGCGAGTGGAAGACAACACAGCGCGATTATAACCACTCCACGTGGGTGGACCCGCTGATTCACGACCTTCTGGGGCTGGTCGCGCGCAACGACGACATCCTGGAGATCGACCCGCTCGTGCCGGAGAATTCGTGGAGCTGGTGGTGCCTCGACGGGCAGTCGTATCGCGGGCACGACGTGACCATCGCGTGGGATGCGAAGGGCGGAAGGGTCGCGCCGGGATTCAAGGGCTTCGCGGTCTACCTCGACGGCAAGCGAATCGCAGAGGGCGACCATCCGCAGCACGTTCTCTATGACATGAAGTCGAAGCGAGTCCTCTCCGCTTCCGCCCGCTAAAGCGCGGCAAGAGGAAGTTGCCGACCATTCGGCGAAATTGGCATAGAGAAGCAGGCTCAGGGACATATGTCCCCTCCTGTGAGGTGTCCTTCGGACCGGCGAGATTGCCGGCGCTGTAAGCTCTGGCCCTGATTGCGCATGATTGTGTTAATCGTCCGCGAGGACGGCTGTTCAGGCGGGGACATTTGTCCCTGAGCCTGCCCGTCTTCTTGACAGCGCCGAGACGCCTGTCTTATAATCAACTATCCCCCACAGGCTTTGCGCAATTGTGCGCGAATGCCATTCGACACGCACTTCACACGCGAGAGTAGGCGAACCTATGGCGAGCGTCACGCTCAAGGACCTCACGAAAGAATTCAAAGAGGTCATCGCGGTCAATAAAGTCAACCTCGACATCAAAGACAAAGAGTTCCTTGTTCTTGTCGGCCCTTCCGGTTGCGGAAAGACGACCGCCCTCCGCATGATTGCCGGGCTTGAGGAGGCCACCGGAGGCGAGATTCTCATCGGAGATCGCGTTGTCAACGACGTGTCCCCCAAGGACCGCGACATCGCGATGGTGTTCCAGAACTACGCGCTCTATCCTCACATGAGCGTCTACGATAACATGAGCTTCGGCCTCCGGCTGAAGCGCACGCCCACGAGCGGCGTCTGGCCGTTCAACAGCAAGCGGACCTTCACGAAGACCGAGATCGATCAGCGGGTGAAGGACGCAGCCCAGCTACTCGGGCTGGAGAAGCTCCTCCAGCGGAAGCCGAAGCAGCTCTCCGGCGGGCAGCGGCAGCGTGTCGCGCTCGGCCGCGCCATCGTGCGGGAGCCGAAGGTCTTCCTGATGGATGAGCCGCTCTCCAACCTCGACGCCAAGCTGCGCGTGCAGACCCGCGCAGAGCTGAAGAAGCTCCACCGCCGCCTCGGAATCACGACCGTCTACGTCACGCACGACCAGGTTGAGGCGATGACGATGGGCGACCGAATCGTGGTGATGAATCACGGCGACGTTCAGCAGGTCGACACCCCGCTCACGCTCTACAACAAGCCGGCGAACATGTTTGTCGCGGGCTTCATCGGCTCGCCTGCCATGAACTTCCTACCGGTGATGATTGCGACCGAAGGGGACAAGATCGTGGCGGACGGAGGCGCGTTCAAGGTCGAGCTGCCGCCGGAGCAGGCCGGCAGAGCGCAGGCATACATCGGCAAAGAGTGCATCTTCGGCATCCGGCCGGAGGACATCTACGACAAGAATCTGGAGGGGCTCGTGAAGCCCGCGCCGGGAAACACCGTTAAGGTCGGGGTGGACGTCATGGAGCCGCTCGGCGACGACGTGGAGATGCACCTGACCGTAGGCACGGAGACTCTCATCGCCAAGCTCGACTCGAAGACGCAGGCGAAGGTCGGCGACACGATGGAGGTGCTGTTCGACATGTCGCGCAGCCACCTCTTCGACAAAGAGACCGAGCTGGCACTGTATTGAGGGCAACGGCATCAGCGTGCAGGGGTAGGGGCGAATAAGTCGCGGCTGTGCGTTCCAATACACGGCGAAACGTGCGGTTGCGACTTATTCGCCCGTACGCCAAGACACCAGGCGCGAGCATTCAGAAACGTAGTAAGGAGATTGTATGAGAATCGGTTGTGAAATGACGCGACGGGCGTTCATTGCGGCGGCGGCGCTGTTACTGATGACGCCGGTTGTGGCGGGCGCGCAGAAGCCGAAAGAGGGAGGGCTCGTCTATGTGAAGATGGCGACAACGCTGGGCGACATCACGCTCGAGCTGAATCGCGAGAAGGCGCCGATCTCGACGGACAACTTCCTGAAGTACGTGGACAAGAAGTTCTACGACGGCACCATCTTCCACCGGGTGATTCCCGACTTCATGATTCAGGGCGGCGGCTTCACGCCGGAGATGAATCAGAAGAGCGGCGAGCCGCCGATTAAGAACGAGTGGCGGAACGGGCTGAAGAACGTGCGCGGGTCCATCGCGATGGCGCGCACCTCCGACCCCGATTCGGCGACGAGCCAGTTCTTTATCAACCTGAAGGACAACGGCTTCCTCGACCAGCCCCGCGGCGGCGCGGCCTATGCAGTGTTCGGCAAGGTAGTCGAGGGAATGGACACCGTCGATAAGATCAAGGCGGTCGCGACCACCACGAAAGCGCCCTACGAGAATGTGCCGGAGACGCCGGTCGTCATCAAGTCGGTGCGCCGCCTGACCCCGGAGGAGGTAAAGGCGCTGAAGGCGCGCCTCGCCAAGACCGAGAAGAAGTAGTCCCCGCTCGGGAATCCGAGGCTGCACACCATGCGAAAGCTCCGCTATCAGGTCGTGTGCAGCCTCGATGGATTCATCGCCGGTCCCTCCGGCGAGTACGACTGGATCCCCGACGACGATTCGATCGACCTCGTCGCCTTCTTCACGCAGTTCGACACGTTCCTCCTCGGCCGCCGTACGTTCGAGGGGATGTCCGCCGAGGGGCCGAACCCACTGGCCGGCCAGCGGGTATACGTCGTCTCCACCACCCTCGATCCCGCAAAGCACCCGGACGTAACCGTTATCTCGACCGGACTGGTAGACGTGGTGCAAGCGCTCAAGGCAGAGGAAGGGAAAGACATCTGGCTGTTTGGAGGAGGGGCGCTGTTCCGCTCGCTGATGGATGCCGGGCTGGTGGACACGGTGGAGCTTGCAATCGCTCCGGTCCTGCTCGGCGGCGGAATCCCAGTCATCGGACCCGGGCAGCGGTCGCCCCAGCTCAGGCTGGTGAGCACGAGGACCTTCCCGTCCGGCATCGTCTGGTGTGACTACGAAGTGCAGCGCTGACCGATTCGCTCAGGCCATTTCGGAGAGGTCATTCCAGACGACGTCGGGCTTGTACTGCTGCGGAGCGGCGGCGGCGTCCTCGCGCGTGGAAACGCCGGTGAGGACCAGCGCCGTCCGCGCGCCGACCGCCTTTCCGATGCCGATGTCCGTGTCCAGGCGGTCGCCGATGACCAGGCATTCCTCCGGTCTTGCGCCCGCAAGCTTTAGGATGATCTCCAGCGTGTAGGGCTCCGGCTTGCCGATGGTCCGCGGGACGACATCGGTGCAAGTCTCGATGGCGGCGACAATCGCGCCGCCTCCAGGCAGCAGCCGCCCGCCCGAATCAGGGTAGGTCTTGTCCCGATTCGTCGCGATGAACGACGCCCCCCGCAGGATCGCCTGCTGTGCTACAGTCAGCTTCGCATAGGTGAACTGCCGGTCCCACCCGGCGACCACGAAATCGGGCTGCTCCGCCTCCGCGTCCTCCACGATCCGCATTCCGCCCTCCTGCAGCTCGCGCTTCAGCCCCGCCTCGCCCACAACGAACACGCCCTTGCCTTCCTGCCCCGTCTCCCGAAACATCAGCGCGGTCGCATAGGCCGAGGTCATGATCTCGTCGGGCGTGGATGGGATGTCGAATTGCGCCAGCTTGGCGACGTAGTCGTCGCGAGACTTCGAGGAGTTATTGGTCAGAAAAAAGACGCGCTCACCGCGCGCGCGAACCCTCCGCACCGCCTCCGCCGCGTGCGGCAGCGGGTCGTCCATGCGAAACAGCACGCCATCCATATCGAACACGTTAACTTGCATTGGAGGAGTTCACCGTGAAGACGCAAAGAGCGGTAAGACCATCAAAGGCGGGATTCTTGCCGCGAATAACGCGAATATGCGCGAAAAGGGGCTAACCCGACCTACTTCCCCGTGCTCCCCGTGGTTTAATCGCAGTTGACGTTCTTTGTGTCTTCGTGTCTTTGTGTTGAGATTTCGTCGTTATCTGTCGCGCTGGACGACGTACTCGGTGAGGGCGGCGAAGCAGTCGCGGGCGGTCGATTCGGGGAGGCGCTGGAGGGCGGTCTCCGCTTTTTCGACGTGCTCGCGGGCGGCGGCGCGCGTCCGCTCGAAGACATCGTAGCGGGCGAGGGTCCTGACGGCTTCCGCGACGGCCGCGTCGGACAGCGTGGCGTTTCCGAAGGCGGCCAGGAGGCTGTCGCGGTCGGCAGTCGCGGCCTCGTTCAACGCGAGGAGGAAGGGCAGGGTGGCGCGGCCGTCGCGGAGGTCGCTGCCCACCGGCTTGCCCGTCACGGACGGGTCGCCGGTGTAGTCCAAGAGGTCGTCGGCTATCTGGAAGGCCATTCCGAGTCGGTAGCCATATTCGGCGAGCGCCTGAATCTCTGCTTCGGTCCCCCCGGCCAGCAGTGCACCCGCGCGGCAGCAACCTTCGACGAATACCGCGGTCTTCTTGCGCAGAATCTCGAAGTAGTGTTCCCGCGTTACCTTCGGATTGCCGGTCGCCAGTATCTCCATCACCTCGCCCTCGCTCATCTCGATGGTCATGTCGGAGACGAGACGGATGATGGCGAGGTCGCCGTCCACCGCGAGGATGCGCATCGAGCGGGCGAGAAGAAAGTCGCCGGTGAGGACCGCGACCCCGTTTCCAAACACGGCGTTGGCGGTCGGCTTGCCGCGGCGCGTGGCCGTATTGTCCACCACGTCGTCGTGGATGAGGGTGGCCATGTGGACCAGCTCGACGGAGGCGGCGATGGCGCAGAGGCGTTCCGCGTCCGGTTCGGGATTCACCGCCCTCGCGCTGAGGGAGACCATGGCGGGTCGGAGCCGCTTGCCGCCGGCCGAGAGGACATGCCCGCTGAGCGCGTAGATCTCGCGAACGTCGGACGTGATCTCGGCGTCAAGGCGTGATTCGATGGCGACGAGGTCGGGCTGGACGAACTCCAGGAAGCGGGTGGCCTGCGTGAGGGCCGGCGTTGTGGTCACATAAGTCGTGGTGGCCATGGATCAGCTCCCCGCCGGGGACGGCGCGTCGCTCTTCACGCCGAGGTGGATACAGACGCTGCCGAGGTTCAGGTCGATGACCCGGATATCCTCCAAGCCGGCATTATGCATCATTCGCGCCAGCTCCTCGCGTGAATGGAACGCCTGAATCGACTTCGGCAGATAGGTGTAGGCTTCGCTTCCGCTGAGGAGCGCGCCGATCCGCGGCAGCACCTTCATCTCGTAGAAGTGGACGAATGCGCGCAGGATCGGGTTACGCGGCGTGTTGAATTCGAGGCACACAACCCTGCCGCCCGGCTTCGCGACTCGCGCCATCTCGGCGAATGCCTGCTGCGTGTCGGTCACGTTTCGTATGCCGAAGCCGACGGTGATGCAGTCGAATAGGTTGTCGCGATAAGGGAGCGCCTGCGCGTCCGCCACCATCATGTCGATTCGGCCGGCGCTCACGGCGTCCGTCTTCTCGCGGCCCCGCTGGAGCATCGGGGGACAGAAATCGCTCCCGACAACCTTGCCCGAAGGTCCAACGGCGCGGTAGAGATCGATGGCGAAGTCGCCGGTGCCGGTGCAGACGTCCAGCGCCCGGTCGCCCGGCTGGAGATTCGCGAGCCCGACCGCCTTCCTGCGCCAGGCGTAGTGCCGGTTGAAGCTGAGGATGGAGTTGAGGAGGTCGTAGCGGTGGGCGATGGACGCGAACATGTCGCGTACATAGGCCGACTTCTCGCCGGTGTAGTGGGAGGCCGCGGGGTTCACTGCCTGTCCGTCCATCGCGTTCTGTCGCACCTGATCGTACTTTGTCAGCTTTTTCACAAACCGCAAACTCGGTGCAGTATACCTGCGGAACGCGACCGATTGTCAACCGAGCGATCAAACGAACAGCCGCCGGAGCATTTGCTCCGGCGGCGGTGAAGCCTTCCTGCCCGGCAAACGGGCACGCCCGTATTACCGGCACCCGGCTCCGTGGGTGGACGTAAACGTCGGCATGACATTTACCTCCTTTCCGAAGCGGCGTCACCGCCCGCTCCACTCCTCTATCGTCCGAGATACGCTCCCTGGTAAGCACGAACAACGGCGGGATTCTTAGACAGGATTTACAAGATTTACAGGATAACGTCAACGGCAGGATCCACGGCAGAGCCGCAGAGCACGCAGAGAAAGGCGAGGAATTCACAACTACCATTCGCGACAATTCGCGTTATTCGCGGTCAATGCGCCGTTGACGTTATCCTGTCAATCCTGTCTAAGAATCCCGCCGTTCTTCATCTCATGACTCTGACCACGCTTCATACTGCTTTCGGATCTGGCGGACGTGGTAGGCGACGTTGGCGGAGGTGCATCCCAGTTTGTCCCCTGCTTCGCGCCACGTCATGCCGCCCAGCAGGCAGAGGAGCACGTCCCTCTGATTCTCCCTGAGATGGGCGGCGAATCGCGCGACGTGCATGCGGCCGATGGCCGATTCGTGCGGATGGTCGGCGAGCGGCATCGAGTCGTCGAGCGGCGCGCACCGGCGAATCCGGGCGCGTTTCACCGAATCGAGCAGGCGCCATCGGGCGCGCTGCACGAGATAGTGCTTCGGCTGTCCGATGGACGGATCGAGCTCGCGAAGTGCCTCGAGCAGGCCGTACCAGGCTTCCTGCCGCAGGTCTTCCACATCCTCGCCGGTGCACCGGGCATAGTAGGCGGCCATCTTGTCGATTCGCGGCCGCAGGTCGTTTACGAGGTCGTTTTGCGCGGCGGGGACTCCCTCCCGCGCACAGGTATAGCAACAGCCCATCGCCGTGGTTCTCCGGTTCCTGATAAGTCTGTGCGGATACAGACACAATGAAGGCCGCGGGCCATCGGCCCGCGACCCTTATGGATCCGGAGAAACCGCGCAATTGGCTGACCGTTACCGCGCCAGGCGGAGTGGGTTCAGCGGGACTGGCGGCCGGAGAAGGGCGTCCGAGTGGCGCTGCGAAGCGTTTTCGTTCGAGCAGGTTGTGCATGGATGCAGGCCATTTCGGGCCCTCCTTTCCGCCGTCATAAGATGTGATGCTGCATGATTCGGGACGCCGCTTCCGGCCGCCCGCAAGTCTGTGTCGATTATACCACGGCCGCTGCTAAACACATTTCGAAGAATCCCCGAAGATTCTTCGACGGGCGGCCGCTTTGTTTAGCCGCGCTGCATTCTTTTGAACTTTGCGCGAGCAGGGGCGTCAATCAGCCCGTTACCAGGCAATTGCGCTTCCGACCGCTGGTTGGTGCGGGGAGGACCCTATGAAGAGAATTCGAGCTTGCGCGCTTGCATTGGCTGGCGCAGTGGTGTTCGGCGCGGCGGGTGCGAGCGCGGACACGAGAGGGGGGCTGGCGCCGGCGGCCATCGATTCGATGATTCGCGCCGAGTGGAAGAAGGCGGGCGTCGTGCCTGCGCCCCCGGTGGATGACGCGCGCTTCCTGCGGCGGGTCTATCTCGATATCACGGGCACGATTCCGCCGCCTGAGACAGTGGTCGCGTTTCTGGCGGACCGGTCGCCGGACAAACGCGCGAAGGCGGTGGACGCGCTGCTAACGAGCCCGAAGTACGCGGACCAGTGGACGAGCTACTGGGACGGCGTGCTGATCGGGCACGGGCCGGTGCGCAGCCCTCTCCTGGACCGGGTGGCGTGGAAAGAGTGGCTGCACGACCAGTTCGACAAGAACGTCGCCTGGAACAAGTTCGTCTACAACCTGATCACCGCGACCGGCGTGAACAGCACCGGCGGCTCCTACGCGAAGGTGATGGGATTCAGGACGCCCGCGGACCGGCAGATGGAAGCCCAGGCGATGCAGGATCCCGCTGCTTCATCGGGAGGCTTCCTCAACAGCGACGGGAGAGTCAACGGCGCGGTCAACTGGTTCACGAAGTTCCAGAACAATGTCGCGGACATGTCCGGGCAGGCCTCGAAGATCTTCCTCGGCGTCCAGATTCAGTGCGCGCAGTGCCACGACCACAAGACGGAGAAGTGGAAGCAGGAGGACTTCCGGAAGTTCGCGGCCTGCTTCGTGGCGACCCGCGCCCGGCCCGTGGGCACGATGGAGAAGGGGAAGCTGCGCCGCGTCGAGCTGTTCGATGCTCCCCGGCTCCCGCGGCAGTTCGCGCAGAAGCGGAAGGTTGACAACACCACCTACATCTCCGCGACACCCGCGGCAATCGACGGGACCGACTTCAGCGAGAGCGTGAATCGACGGCAGGCGCTGGCGCAGTGGATGACCGCGCCGGAGAACCCGTGGTTTGCCGAGGCAATTGTCAACCGGATGTGGTCGCATTTCATGGGCAGAGGGTTCGTGGAGCCCATCGACGACTTCCGCCCCTCCAATCCCGCGGTTATGCCAGACCTCCTGAAGAAGCTGGCCGACGACTTCGTGGCGCACGACTACGACATGAAGCACCTGTTTCGGACCATCACGGCCACGAAAGTCTATCAGCTCGCTTCGCAGCCGGCGGTCAGGGCCGACTCCGAGAACAAGCTCTGGGCGCGCTACCGCCTGAAACCGATGGGGCCGGACCAGCTCATGGACTCGCTGGTAACCGCTACCAATCTCGGCCCGGCGCTGGAGCGGATATCGGGCGGGAATCTCGACAACCTGAAGACGCTGATCTCCCGGCAGTTCACCTTCCTGTTTGACGTTGACGAGGAGTTCGAGCAGAAGGACTTCGAGGGGACCATCCCGCAGGCTCTCCTTCTGCTGAACGGCAACATCACGAACCGGTCGGTGACGCCGATTCCAGGCACCGCGCTCTCCGAGGTTCTCTCGCTTCCGGGCGGCGACCGCGAGAAGATCGAATCGCTCTATCTTCGCACCGTCTCGCGCAAGCCGACGGCGCAGGAGACGGCGAAGTGGACGCAGTTCGTCAATGCGCCGAGGGACGTCGTGCTGAACGGCCAGGTCACTTCCAACCAGCAGCCGCGCCTCCGCCCTCGTGAGGTAATGAAGGCGATGCAGGCGGGTGGCAAGGGCCGGAACGCCGGTCCCGATCCACTCGCCCGATTCGCTCCGAGGATGGCCGCCGCGAGCGCCGACCCGAAGACGCAGGCGTACGAGGATCTCTTCTGGGCGCTTCTGAACTCCAGCGAGTTCATGTTCAATCACTGACTGAGGAAGGTTTTCAGGTGTTCAGGTCTTCAGGTCGCTGCTCTTGACGTCATTCTGAACGGAGTGAAGAATCCGGCGGTCGTGCCTGCGAGTAGAAAAGCGCCAGATTCCTCGGTCGCTTAGGCTCTCTCGGAATGACGTCAAGTGCCACGGCCCACCACCTGAACACCTGAAGACCCGAACACCCAAGGACAACAGCAATGAACGGATACGATAGCAAGAGCAGGGAACTGGACGAGCTGGAGGAGATGGAGGAGAACCGCGTCCGCGAGGAGCTGGGGCGGTGTCCTGGACCCATCGATCTCTGGTCGCACGAAGTGAACAGGCGCGGATTCGTGACGGTCGGGCTGGGCGGAATGCTCAGCATGCTGATGGCGCAGTTCGTCGACCCCCGGCAGGCGTTCGCGCAGGCAGGGCCGGGCGGCAAGGCGAAGGCGTGCATCCTCCTCTGGATGAATGGGGGGCCGAGCCACCTCGATACATTCGACCCGAAGCCGGGAACGGCGAACGGCGGCCCGTTCAAGTCGATCAAGACGCGCGCCGACGGCGTAGAGATATGCGAGCACCTGCCCGGTCTCGCCGAAGTTGCCGATAGGATGGCGGTCATACGCGGCATGACGAGCAAGGAAGGCAACCACGCGCGGGCGCAGTACCTCATGCACACCGGCTACGTGCCGAATCCGACCATCATCCATCCGTCGATGGGCGCGTGGGTAAGCGAGGAGCTGGGCGAGAAGAACGCCGATCTGCCGAACTTCGTCTCCATCAGCGGACCGTCGTTCAGCGCGGGGTTCCTGGGCGTTCAGCACGGACCGTTCGTCGTGCAGAACCCCGCCCAGCCGCCGCAGAACATCGCCTATGGCCCGAATGTCAATGTCGGCCGCTTCGAGACCCGCAAGTCCGCGCTCGACATGCTGGAGCAGGAGTTCCAGACGGAGACGGGCGACATCAAGGTGAAGGGCCGGAGGGACGTCTACACGAAGGCGGTGCGGATGATGCACTCGCCGAAGCTGAAGGCGTTCGACCTGGCGGACGAGCCGGATGCGGTGAAAGCCGCGTACGGCGACACGAACTTCGGGCGCGGCTGCCTGATGGCCCGGCGGCTCGTCGAATCGGGCGTGAAGTTTGTCGAGGTGGTGCTGGACGGCTGGGACACCCACCAGGACAACTTCGGCCGCACCTCCAAGCTGATGGGTACGTTCGATCCGGCCATGGCGACACTGATCAAGGACCTGACCGACCGAAAGCTGCTCGATTCGACCCTCATCGTCTGGATGGGCGAGTTCGGGCGGACGCCGAAGATCAACGGCAACGAGGGGCGCGACCACTATCCACAGGCGTGGAACGCGGTGCTCGCGGGCGGCGGTATCCGCGGCGGCCAGGCGTACGGCCAGACCGACCCGGACGGCATGAAGGTGGTTGACAAGCCGGTTATCGTTCCCGATTTCTTCGCGACCATCGCATCGTGCCTCGGCATGAATCCAGAGAAGTCGCTCATGACGCCCGTCGGCCGTCCCATCGCAATAACCGAGAAGGGCAGCGCCGTGAAGCAGCTTCTGACCTGACAAGCATAGCGGGTTAACAACGCGGCCGCTCGGGACTACCGTCCTGAGCGGCCGTGCTCGTTTTGCATCCTTGCCTGGTCGCGTTCCGCACCTCCCGACATTCCTCCTGCCGCCGGAACCCTCGCGATCCGCGGCGTATCAATACGGACGAGCTCGTCCGTAACTTCCATCTCGCGTCGGTGACTCGCGCGATGGTCCACTTGCGCCGGGTCACATACCGGAAGCAACTCCATTGATGTTCGTTTGCACGCAAGTATACGGAATAAGCTGAAAGCAGCATGCGAACGCAGCGTCGTGCGCCCACCGCAGGTTGAACGGTAACGGCTCCTCCGCGTCTGTAGCGACGCCACTCTGCCACGGTATCTCGGCGTCAGCGCGAACGCATATACCGCCGTATGGCGAAAGCGGGACGGTCCATCATGAGAAACAAGATATCGACGACTCAACCCAGCGTGTCGATTGTGATTCCGGCATACAACGCCTCGCGCTTTCTTCGGGGTACCATCGATAGCATCCTCAGTCAATCCTTTACGGCGTGGGAACTGGTCATCGTGGACGACGGCTCGACGGACGACACGCTCCAGGTCGCAGGCGAGTATTCACACGTGGACGAGCGGATTTGTGTGGTTAGTCAGCCAAATGCAGGCGCCGCAGTCGCGCGCAACACGGGGATTTCCAACAGTTCGGCTTGCGAGTTTATCCTTTTCCTCGATAGCGATGACCGACTTGAGCCGACCGCACTGGAGGTCCTGTCCACTGCTCTGCAACGCGATCCTGATGCGGTTGCTGCTCACGGGTTGGCACGTTATGTCGACCTCACTGGCGAAGACATGCGCATAGGCGAGGCGCAGCGATGGTCACGCGACAGACTGCGTGTGGTCGGGCGGACGCTGGAGTCTTGCGATGACACGATGCCGACGGACTTCAGCGCGCTCGCCTTCAAGCCTTACATCATAACGCCCGCGACCTGTCTCGTAAGGCGCTGCGTGGTCGAAGCGGTTGGCGGGTTCAACAATGCGCTTCGTAATGCCGAGGATTACAACTTCTGGCTGCGAGTGTCGCTGCGCGGGCCTATAGCGTTCGTGCCTAAGGAAGTGGCGCTGTATCGCATACACGCTGGCGGGAAGTCACGAAACAACCCGCTCATGGCGCGGCGCGATACGATTGCGCGAGGGCAGGTACTCGTAACGGAAACCGTGTCGCCGCTTCAGCGCGCCACGCTCGTTACAGGTTATCGATTGAAGCAGAAATATGACGCGGTCACCCGTCTTCAGTTCTCGGGCGAGGCGCTCCGCAATCGCCGGGTTCGGGACTGGCTGGTCGAAACTGCACGCGCATTCCGCTGTCTGGCGCGCGCTGTCCGCGGCATGCCGCGCTGGTCGAGACATTTGACAGAATGAAACCGCGGCTTTCACGGGTACGAACACACCATCGGTAACCAGTTTTCCGATGGATCGAGAGGAACACATGGCCGAGGGCGCCAGTCAGATTCAGAAGCAGGATGCACCGCAGGTAGAGGCGCACCACTACCACAACTCAGATTACAACTCCAAGAACAGGTACTACAGCTTCGCCGAACAGATTGTCGAGACGTTCGCGCTGTCACCCGCCAGCGTGGTGGAGATCGGAATTGGGAATGGATTTCTGACGCGGGCGCTCCGGGAGGCGGGAGTGCGGGTCACGGCGGTGGATTTCGATGCGGCCCTTCGCCCGGACCTCGTCGCCAGCGTGGACGCGCTGCCGCTGGAGTCAGGTTCTCACGATGCGGCGTTGTGCTTCCAGGTTCTCGAACACCTGCCGTTCGATCGCGTTCCCGCCGCGATGCGCGAGCTGGCGAGGGTTGCCAGTCGCTGGGTCTACATCTCCGTGCCAGACGCCCGGCCATCTATCCGCTTTGAAGCGGCGCGCGGATGGTCGGTGCGCAAGCCGCTGAGGTGGCATCTGCACGGGAACCCACTTCGCCGGCCCCGGGAGCATGTGTTCGACGGCCAGCACTACTGGGAGATCGGCAAGCGCGCCACTCCCGAATCGGCTGTAATCGCCGCCATGTCCGTAAAGGGGCTGGCGCTCGAGCGTCATTACCGGCTGCATCCGTTCCCCTATCACCACTTCTTTCTGTTCCGCAAGACCGGCACAACGCCGTAGCGTCCGACTTCGGAGTGCCGCCCCGCGAAGCCGCGTCCAACGAGTAGGAATCATGCCCCGCAGAGGGGAAAACTCTCGACGGGCGGCCGCTGCGTGGCGCGTTCCCGAGTTCAAAGGAGATTGTGATGGGCGAACAGGGCGAAGATATCACACGGCGGGACCTCCTCAGCGGGGCATCGAGGGCGGCCGTCGGGTTGGGAATCGGGGCGGCGGCGAGCGGGTGGAACATTCTTCCGGTGCACGCGGAGACGACGGCGCGCAGAGCGAGAACGCTCAAGAACGACAACGTTGTCCTCGGCCTCATCGGCTGCGGAGGGATGGGCGCGGCGAACATGCGGACGCTCATGTCGAAGCAGGGCGTCGAGGTCGCGGCGCTCTGCGACGTGGACGAGTCCCGCATGACGAACGATATTAAGGACGTCGAGAAGAAGTACGGGAAGAAGCCGGCCCTCTACAGGGATTTCCGCAAGCTGCTGGAGCGGAAGGACATCAACGCCGTCATCATCGGCACCCCCGACCACTGGCACGCGCTCCCGCTCGTTATGGCATGCGAGGCGGGCAAGGACGCTTACTGCGAGAAGCCTATCTCGCACGACATCACCGAAGCGCGCATCATGTCCGCCGCGGTGCAGCACCACAAGCGCATCGTGCAGGTGGGGACATGGCAGCGGTCGACCAAAGAGTTTACGGATGCGCTGAACTACGTCCGATCCGGCAAGCTCGGCAAAGTGGTGGTCGCGCGGGCGTGGAAGACCGACGACTTCCATCCCGGCAAGATCGTGGAGCAGACCGTGCCGGCCAGCCTCGACTACGATTTCTGGACAGGGCCGGCGGCCATGCTCCCCTATTCGCCCAACCACGTTCATGGGAACTGGCGCTGGTGGCTGAATTACGGGACCGGCATGACCGGCGACTGGGGCGTCCACATGATGGACATCTGCCTGCTCGGCATGACTCCGAACACGGACATGCCGATGCCGGTCGAGGTGGCGTCCTTCGGCGGGAAGCTCGCCTACCCGGACGACGGCCGCACCGCTCCAGATACCATGCAGACGATCATGCGGTTCAAGGACCCGGACTTCGTCCTCCACTGGGAGACCGGCCGAGACATCTCTGGCGGACGGAAGGATCATGGCTCGGAGTTCGTGAGCGCGGACGGCAGGGTGCTGCGAGTCTGGCGCGGCGGCTGGAAGGTAACAGCGCCGTACGATGAGGAGATCCCGGCGGAGCCCGCGCCCGCGACCACGGATCACTGGCAGAACTGGCTCGACTGCCTCCGCACCCGCGAGCAGCCGCGCTCCAACCTCCCGTCCATGGCGCAGACAACGATCGTATGCCACCTCGCCAACGCGGCGTATCTTGCGGGCGAGTCTATTCGGTGGGATAAGTCGAAGATGGACCTCGTCGGCAAAGCGGGGCGGGACACCCAGTCGTACTATCGCGAGTACCGCAAGCCCTGGAAGCTGCCTGCGTACAAGCTGGGGTGATGCGGTCTCGTGATGCGTGACGCGTGAACGTTTGGTTCGCAAGTCGCGAGGCAATGGAATTGACCTCGCTCGTGGGCCTTCGGCCAATCGTCCTCGCGGACGAAGGGCGGTTGGTCGTCAGCCAGCATTGAGAGGAGGGCGGAGAATGCGTTACGTGAAGATTGTGGCGGTCGCCGGACTGGCGGCGCTGGTCGGCTGTCAGGGAAAGAGCGCGCCGGTTACGGAGGGCAGTTCGGTTGCTCCGGTCGCCGGCTCGCTGGTGAAAGTTCCGGCCGCGCCTCCGGCCCCCACGGATGACCTGTCGTCAGTGAGGGCGACGTTGAGGACATTCGCGGCGGCGATGGAGAGGGGCGACGTGGCCGGCGTTAAGCTGGTATCGATCAGCGACCCAAAGTCCGACAAGCTGCTCGACGCAATGGTTCCCACCGTAGGGTCTATGAAGCGGCTAAACGATGCGGCTGTAAAGAGGTTCGGCGAAGCGGGCAAGTCCATCGCGAGCGACAAGGGCAAGGGCATGGAGTTCGCAAAGAGCGTGGAAGATGCAAACATCGTTATCCAGGGCGACACGGCTACAGCGACGATGAAGGACTCGAAAGAGCCGGCGAAGCTGAAACGAATCAACGGCGAATGGAAGCTCGATTTTGTCAGCGCGATGGGCCCGGAGACGAAAAACCAGAACATCGAGAAGATCGCGCCCATGTTCACCGGCATGACGAAAGCCGCCAACGAGGGCGCCGCCGACATCGAGGCCGGCAAGTACAAGACGGTTGAGGAAGCGAATCAGGCAATTGGCATGAAGTTGATGACGGCCATGTTCGGCGGAATGGCGGACGCCTTCAAGGACGCTGCAAAGCAGGGCGGCGGAGCGCAGGGAAATCCATTCGGTGGCGCGCCGCCTGGTGCGGCACAGCCCAATCCATTCGCAGGTTCCGGCCAGCCGAATCCATTCGGCGGAACATCCGGGAAGTAGAGCCGGCCGATCCCGCCATGCGTGCAGAGGGTGAAATGGGCGTTTAGACGGGCGAAGGAATAATCCGTCGATTGGAGGATGCGGGCCGAAGGGCGAATCGCTAGAATGTGAACAGATGCAATTCTTCACGATTCGCCCCGGCCGCTCGATTGGGCCTGGGACCGGTACCGGCTGATGCCGGCAGCCGGAGAGGAGAGAGGTCTCGCCCATGCACGTCCGACGCATTCTGTTCGCAACCGACGGTTCGCCCGCGGCTCTCCAAGCGGCCGACAAGCTCGCGTTCCTGGTGCGAAACAATCAGGAGACATCGATATCGATCGTCGCCGCGCTTCCGCAGGGGCCGAAACCTCCGAATGCTCCCGCGCCCGAATCGGAAGCGGAGAGGGAGCTGCTCCTTACGCGGCAGGCACAGCACGCCGTCTACAAGACCGCGGGCGTGTTCGCGAGGTGGGGGCTGCCCTGGTCGGGTAAGGTGGTGCTTGGAGACTGCGCATGCACGGCGATAGCGAAGGCCGCGGACGAAGAGCTCTGCGACCTGATTGCCATGAGCAGCAGAGAGCGCGTTTTCGACGATATGGGGCTTCCCGCGGGCGTCAACCTGACTGACGAGGTTATGCAGCGCGCGGGCGTCCCGGTGCTGGTGATCCCCCCTTAGGCGAGCCCTGGCCATCCTGTTCGGGCCGAGCAGGGCGCCGCGGACATGTCCGCGCTCGTGAAAGGACCGCATGGCAGTCGTCGCTCGCTTATTGGCTCGGCCGTGGCTCGAGAATCGAACGTACAGCCGCTTGGTGGGCGAGCGGGAACGAGACGAAGGCGCGGCCCCCGCCCTCCGGCCGATTTTCGAATGCAACCCTCCCCTGAAGGTCCCAGCGACCCAGACTGTCGATCAGATCGAGCCCGGTGTTTGAAGCGGACCTCGGGTCGAAGTCCGGCGGGAAGCCAGGCCCATCGTCCGTTACCGCGATCACCGCGAACCCATTTGCCACCCGGAATTGAAGGTCGATCTCGCCGCGGCCGTGCTTAACGGCATTGCTCACAAGCTCCTGCACCAGAATGAGAAGAGCTGTCGCCTGGCGCACGGACAGGGGCGCATCTTCGATGTGCACCTGGATGTTCCGACCCTCCGCGATATGCTGCAACAGTGGTACGAGTTTGTCGAGGGCTTTGTGTGCGGAAACCTCTTGCACTTGCGCGCCCAGATTCCAACCCTGCGCAAGGAAGTCGTGTATCATGGCGATAGCACGGATGTGCCCAACAAGCCGCCCCAGCTCGGAGGCGGGGATAGATCCGTCGGCCTGCATGACCTGTATGTCTACCAGCGCTGAGATCACCTGCAGGTTATTCTTCACGCGATGGTCTGTCTCGGTCATGGCGCGCCGAAGCCGCGTGTTCAGATCCTCAATCTCGGCCAGGTGTCGAGCGCGCTCGGCCTCGGCAAGCTTCTGCTCCGAAATGTCCATGAGGTAGCCGACGATTCGCATCGCGCGACCGTCGGGTCCCCGCTCGACAAGGCCGCGCTCCCAGACCGTCCGCACTTCGCCGTTTCCTGGCACCCTGTACTCCACGGAGTAGCTCTGTCCGCACGCGAGCGCGCTGCGAAGGGTATTCTCCACGGACTCGCGGTCGTCGTCACAGATGCGTGAAAACCAGGTTTCAAGGTTGTGCGGCGAGGTTTCGATCGTCGTGCCGAGCATGTTCGGCGCGCCCTTCGAGCAGTATATTTCGTCGCTCGCAACGTCGTACTCGAAGACCAGCCCGCTGATTGCCTCCGTCGCCATTCGGAATCGCGTATTGGCCGTTCTGAGCTCGGCCGTCGCCAGCTCACGCTGCTCCGCCTCGCGGACGAGCAGCTCCGCCTGTTGATGGGCCGCCAGGGCGTGCTCTTCCGCGCGCGCGTTCGCCTTGCGCTGAGCATCGTGCACCAGCACAAGCATGAGTCCGGCGGACAAAAAGAGCGCCAGCACGACGAGGTCGTTGGGTTCTCCCAGCACAAGTGACCAGGGCGGATTGGTGAAGAAGTAAAATCCGCATAATCCGCCGAGCGCGATGGCCGTGCATCCGGGTCCGAGGCCTCCATACCAGGAGGCGAGCATCACGGCCGGAAGATAGATTATATAGGGGCTCTTGTCGCCGATGGTGAGCACGAGCTCCAGACGGAGGATCGTCAGGATGCTGACCGTTGCTATCGCAAGGCCGTAGCGCAAGAGGGGGTGCCGGTCCCGCGGCGTTCGGCGCGCCGGCCGCGGCGAAGACGGCTGCGGACCAGCGGAAAAGAAATGGCGCGCCGGAGTGGAATCAGGCGCTCCGATGAGACGTTCGCGCTTTGCGCCAATCTCGTCGCTGGGCATGGCGACTCCTCTCGTATCCGAGTGATTCAGGGTCGGACGGTCAGATGGTGAGGAAAGCCACGCCACGTCGCTTCAGGTTTCGCGCAATACGGGCGAGAATTCCCATCGTGCTCCCATCTCGATGCAGCGTCGACGCACATATCATCCAGCCTGCGACATACCGGTCGTCACACGCTTACGGTGTCTCCGCGTTCTCCCTCAGCCATCGCTGCATCCGCCTGCAAGCGCCCGATCAGCTGGCATCGTGATTGACCGCGCCGTGCTAATGCGGCGGGTCCTCCAATGCCCCGTTCCCGCCGTCCGCCTTCCGCGACTCTACGAACTCCCGGAGAACCACCGCCTCGTTGTGCGCCATGTCCCGGGCGCCATAAAGCAGGGTCACTCGTCCTTTCTTCACTGCATGTTCCAATTCGGCGACGGTGTCGGCATTTGCCTTTAGTTCCTCAAGATATTTCCTCTTGAACGATTCCCACCTGGCGGCATCGTGCCCAAACCACTTTCTAAGGGCCGTGCTCGGCGCAATATCTTTCAGCCATAGGTCGACCCTGGCCCGTTCTTTGGTCAACCCCCGGGGCCAAAGGCGGTCCACGAGAACGCGATAGCCGTCTTGTTCATCCGGATGCTCGTAGACGCGCTTAATCCGTAGTTCCATCGGCATCTCCGCCAGTCTTACGCAGCTCTCGTCCGACCGCGCCGCGGCGACGGCGCTAAAGCTCCGTCGTACTTTTTGGCCAATTGTACATTAATTGGACCTCAAGGTCAAGAATATAATGTTGGATTGTTCCGCCCGATGGGAAGCAATGGAGCAAGTGAGCATCGGATCACTATTAGTGGAGCGAGTACGCGGAGGAGTGATGCGTCGGTTGCGCGGGATACGCTCGTGGAGGAGGCGAAAAAAGAGGGCAGCCGGAAAAGGAGAGAAAACCGGCCGCCCAGGAAGGAAGGTGAACTCGAATCCTTAACATTATCGGCGGTCCACCGGCAATCTTTAGGGGCAGTGATGTAACCCGTAATTCTGCCGGGCAAAGCATATATTGTGAATTCCTTCACAAGGTATAATAAACCACCGTCTTGTGAAGGAGATTTCCCATGGAGCTCGATTTCACCCGGATTGCCGAACGCAAGATTCAGGAGGCGATTGAAGAGGGCAAGTTCGACAATCTCCCGGGAAAGGGCCAGCCGCTCAACCTGGAAGAGGATCCCTTCACGCCGCCGCACATGCGCCTCGCGAACCGGGTTCTGAAGAACGCTGGCGTCCTCCCTGACTGGATGCAGGTGGAGCAGGAGCTGATTCGGACGCGCGAGGAGAACGAGAAGACGTTCGAGCGGCTGCGGAAGGAGTATCCGCGGCGGCTGGAGCGTGTCGAGTCGCGCACCGCCCTCGGAACACCGGAGAAGCGGAAGCAGCAGTTCGCGGAATGGCACGCAAGAGTCCGGCACAGCTACCTGACGTCGCTCAAGCAGGTGAACACCGACATCACGAAGCTCTCGCTGGTCGCGCCCTCCGTCCCGCGGGTCCACTTCCCCTACAACATCGCGAAAGAGATGGAGCGATTCGACGCAGAGTTTCCCGCCCTGCCGGGAGTGCCGGCCGAAGTGAATACGGCGGCCGAGCGCGAAAGCACCGTACGGACGGCGGCGGAAGCGCGGTACCGCTATGGCCGCTAATCCCCTGAAGCTTCTCTACCGGGCGGATGGCGGTCATCCCATTGGCACCGGCCACATCTGGCGGGCGGCACGTATCCTCCGGGCGCTGGCCGAGCGCGTGGATCTCGACGCGAGGCTGCTGTTCGCAGAGGACCCTTTCGCCCGCAATGTCGCGGAATCCGCGCCTGCAAGGGCTATCGTGCTCCCGCCGCGGACCGATCTCTCGGCGGTGAAGCCGCTGCTATTGGCGGGCCCGGTGCTCGCGGAGCTGGAGAGGGAGCCGGCGGACCTCGTGGTCGTGGACATGCTGGATACGCCGGATGCCGACATGCGCGCGATTCGCGAGACCGGCGTTCGTCTGGTGACCTTCGACGACCGCGGACCGGGGCGGCAATTCGCGGACGCCATTATCAACATCCTCGTGGAAGAGCCGCGGCCGGAATCCCTTCCGCAATCGACCCGGCTGCTCGAGGGCGGCGACTATGTGGTGCTGGATCCCGTCTTCGAGGACATCCAAACGCGGCTTCCGGCGCGCGAGTTCGGGCCGCTTCGGCGGGTGTTCGTGGCGATGGGGGGCGCGGACGCGGCCGGGCTATCGGTAAAGGTGGCGCGAGCCCTCCGGTTGATTCGCGAGCTTGACGAGGTGCAGTTCGTATGCGGGCCGGCGTTTCCGCATGTGGAAGAGCTTCGTCGGGCGGTAGATGGCGCGCCGTGGCGGAGCGAGCTGCTGACGAGCCTGCCTGGCCTGCTGGACCGCTATCTCCGGGCCGACCTGTCAATTGTCGCGGGCGGGCTGACTATGTATGAGGTCTGCTGCGTCGGCGCACCGTCTCTGGCTGTGTGCCAGCCCATCGACCATCAACTGGAGCTGGCGGATCGGCTCTCCACAGCCGGAGCGATGGCGACGGTGGGATATGGCCTGCTTGCGAGCGAAGAGCAAATCGCCGAGGCATTGCGGCAGCTTGCCGACCCGCGGATTCGACGTGCGATGTCGGCGAGGGGACCGGCGCTCGTTGACGGAAAGGGGACCGGCCGCGTGGCCGACGCGCTGATCGCGGTCGCCGGATAGCATCCCTTTCCGAAGCGCCACACTCGTGGCCCAACCTCGAATCAGGCCCTTCTAAGGTATTGTATACACCGGGGTGTCCATCGGCGCACACGCTATCTGGCGCCGGCGAAAGATATGCCTGCCGCAAGGCCGCGAGTCCGATAACCCCGCGAATTCACTGTAGAAGGACGTAATTATGCAGGTCACCAGGGAGCAGGTCGACCCCTGCACCATCGCGCTCGACATCCACATCGAGCCGGATATCGTTTCAAAGGCTTTCGGGCAGGCTTACCGAGAGTTCGGGCAGTTCACCAATGTTCCCGGCTTCCGGCCCGGCAAAGCGCCGCGTGCCATGGTCGAGCGGTTCGTGAACCGCGACAAGGTCCGCGAGCGCGTCATGGAGATCGTGGCGGGGCCGGCCTACCGCGACGTCCTGCGCGACGAAAAGATCACCCCGTACGCCGACCCCGAAGTGGAGTTTTCGGACCTCGCCGACGGCCAGCCGTGGCAGTTCAAGGCCGTCGTTCCGCTCCCTCCGCACGTCGAGCTCGGCTCTTATGAAGATCTAAGCGTCGAGCGACCGGTTTTCGAGGTCTCCGACGAGGACGTCGACCGCCAGATCCTATCGATTCGGAACGAATACTCGCGGATGGAGAAGGTGGACGACCGCGGGGTTCAGCAGGGCGACGTCCTCATCGCGGAGATGACCGAGACCGTCGAAGGCCAGGAGCCCCCGGCCAGCCCGCGCCGCACCCTCATCCGCGTCGGCGAATCGATCCCCGGCTTCGACGACCAGATACTCGGAATGAAGCCGGACGAAGAGCGCAGCTTCGACCTCACCTACCCGGAAGACCACCAGGACCCCGACCGCGCCGGAAAGAAAGCGCACTTTACTGTCCGCGTCGCCACCATTAACCAGCGCGTCCTCCCCGGAGTGAACGACGAATGGGTAGAGCAGGTGACGCCGTATAAGACCGTGGAGGAGCTGCGGAACGCGATTCGCGAGGGTCAGCAGGAGCAGGTGAAGGACCTCTCGGATAGGGTGGTCGAGAGCCGAATCGTGGAAGAGCTTATCAAGCGGTCTAAGGTCGAGTTCCCGCGCGTCATGGTCGAGCAGGAGATGGAGGACGAGGCGCACGAGCTGAGTCACGAGCTGGAAAACCGCAAGATGTCGTACCAGGAATACCTGGAGGCGAGCGGCCAGACCGAGGAGCAGCACCGGGCGAAGATGCAGGCCAGCGCCATAGATCGCGTCCAGTCGGTCCTCGTGCTGCGCGAGCTGGCGAAGAATCTCGACCTGAAAGTTAGCGACGAGGAGCTCTCCGAGGAGTTCGCCCGAATCGCTGTGGAGAACAAGCTCTCCGACGAGGAGGCCCACGCGCTCTTCCGCGACGAGCGCCGCCGCACGCAGGTGGCGAACATCATCATCAAGCGCAAGCTTCGCGAGCATCTCTTCGAGACCGTCAAGATCAAGGACGTGCCCGCAAAGACAGACTAGCGGGGAATTTACGATTTTCGATTACGTGCCGATGCGATATGTAGAATCCGGCGCGGTCGAGCCGTGCAAATCGAAAATCGAAAGTCCAAAATCGAAAATCAGGAGTTCATCTATGCCCAATAGAATCGTACGGCCGTACACCGAGTACGCCATTGACAACGGGCTTGCGCGGCCCGACAGGAACGTGGTCCCCATGGTCGTGGAGCAGTCCGCGCGCGGCGAGCGCGCGTACGACATCTACTCCCGCCTGCTCAAGGATCGCGTCATCTTCCTCGTCAGCCCGATCGATGATCATATCGCCAGCCTCATCAACGCCGAGCTGATGTTCCTGGCGCACGAAGAGCGCGATTCCGACATCCACGTCTATATCAACAGCCCCGGCGGATCCGTCTCCTCGGGTCTTGCAATTTACGATGTGATGCAGTACATTAGTTGTGACGTCGCGACCTACTGCATGGGCATGGCAGCCTCCATGGGCGCCATCCTCCTCGCAGGTGGAGCGGCGGGCAAGCGCTTCGCCCTTCCCCACTCCCGTGTCATGATGCACCAGGTGGCCGGTGGCTACGAGGGAACAGTCTCGGACGCCAAAATCCGCCTGGAAGAGATGAACCGCGCCCAGGAAGCCCTCATGAAGATCCTCGCCCGGCATACCGGGCAGGACATCGAGAAGGTCACCCGCGACTGCGACCGCGACTACTGGCTCTCTGCCGCCGAGGCCAAGGAGTACGGTCTGGTTGACGACGTCCTAGAAAAAGCCGACCACTAAACCGAGAATACAGTAATCAGCATTTGTCTCGAAGGGCGAATAAGCCGCGCTGCAACGCGCGTGCGGCGAACGAACGTTCCGCCGCGAGTTATTCGCCCGTACGGGGCGGCCGCTGACTGCTGACACGGGGGTGCCATTTTGGCGAGGGGACTGGAGTCATCCAACGAAAAGCGGTGCGTCCTTTGCGGGAAGAGCCGCGAGCAGGTCAAGAAACTCATTATCGGAATCCATGGCGGAGTCTGCCTCGACTGCATCGACCTCTGTAACGACATCATCCGTAACGAGACCGCTGGGAGCGAAGCCTTCGCGCCTATCGGGTCCATCCCCAAGCCGAAAGAGATCTACCGCATCCTGACACAGTATGTTGTGGGCCAGGAGCGCGCCAAGCGGACCCTCTCGGTCGCGGTCTATAACCATTTCAAGCGAATCAACGCCCCCTCCAGCGAAATCGAGCTTCAGAAGTCGAACATCCTGCTGATCGGGCCGACCGGCAGCGGCAAGACGCTTCTGGCGCAGACTCTTGCGCGAATCCTCAATGTCCCGTTCGCCATTGCCGACGCCACCTCGCTGACCGAAGCCGGGTATGTGGGAGAGGATGTCGAAAACATCCTCCTCAAGCTCCTCCAGGCGGCCGATACCGGCGGCGACATGAAGGAGACGGTGAAGAACGCCGAGCGCGGAATCATCTATGTCGACGAAATCGACAAGATCACGCGCAAGTCCGAGAACCCGTCCATCACACGCGATGTGTCGGGCGAGGGCGTGCAGCAGGCGCTCCTGAAGATTATCGAGGGCACGACGGCGAACGTTCCTCCGCAGGGCGGCCGCAAGCACCCGCAACAGGAATACGTCCAGATAAACACCTCGAATATCCTCTTCATCTGCGGAGGCGCGTTCGAGGGACTCGACAAGATGATCGCGCGGCGCACCCAGAAGCGGAGCCCCATCGGTCTCCTCAACGAGGGCGAATCGCGGCAGGACAAGCCGAACGTGGGCGAGCTGCTCGCGCAGGTGATGCCCGAGGACCTGCTGAAGTACGGCCTGATTCCGGAGTTCATCGGCCGCCTGCCGGTCGTCACAACGCTCGAATCGCTGGACGAGGACGCGCTGGTCAAGATTCTCATCGAGCCGAAGAACGCGCTCACGAAGCAGTACGCGAAGTTCTTCGAGTACGACGGCGTGGACCTGATGTTCGAGGAGGGCGCGCTCCGTGCCATTGCGCACGAGGCCATGAGCCGCTCGACCGGCGCCCGCGCGCTGCGCACCATTATCGAAGAGGTGATGATGAACATCATGTACGAGATACCCTCCTCGAAGGATGCCAAGCGCTGCATCGTGACTCGCGATACGGTCGAGAAGCGGGAAGACCCGACGGTCCTCACGATTCAGGACCTGCGACAGGCGAGCTGACGATATTAACTGGTCAATTGGTCAACAGGTCAATCGGTCAATTGGCGAGTAATTGACCAGTTGACCAATTGACACTCTGACACTGGATCGAACTCTGCCGTGGCGCGGAACTTTCGTCTATACGGTAGAGTAATAGGGTTACTCGATTGACATAGAAGCAAGAGCGCTCATCCGGCCTCTTGCTTCTTGCACGTGTAGCGCATACCCTCTCGGCACTTAACACTCAATACTCGACGCTCAATACTCTCAGTTGGAGATTCGCATGCCCCGTGGACCGCGTAAGGATGAAACCCAGGTAGAGGAAGCGCCGCCGAAGCGGCGGAGGACGCGAAAGGCCGTCGATCCGCGACTCATCGAGGCCGCGCTGGCGGAGGGCGAGGCGGGGTCGCCACGTATCCTGCCGCTGCTTCCCATCCGCGATCAGGTCTACTTCCCGCACATGATCTTCCCGCTCCTCGTTGGGCGGGAGAAGTCGGTGCGCGCCCTGGACGAGGCCATCAAGCATGAGCGGCACATCGTTCTCGTCGCGCAGAGGGCGGTGAACACCGAGGAGCCGGACCCGGACGACCTCTACACGGTAGGAATCGCGGCCGAAGTTATGCAGCACCTGCGCGTGCCGGACGGAACGGTGCGGGTGATGCTCGAAGGCGTCGAGAGGGTACGGATACTGAAATATGTCCAGGATGCGCCCTTCTGTCGCGTCGTGGTCGAGCCGATGCCGACGCTGGAGTACAAGGACCTCGAGATCGAGGCGCTGATGCGCGGCATCACGAGCCAGTTCGAGCAGATTGTGAACCTCGGCCGCAACATCGCCCCCGAGGCGCTCATCAACGTTGTCAACACGGATGAGCCGGGGCGTCTGGCCGACACGATCGCGCCTTATCTGCACCAACTCCGCGTCGATATCAAGCAGGAGATATTGGAGACGGAGGATGTCCGTGAGCGGCTGGACAAGCTCTCCGTGGTTCTGAAGAAAGAGTGGGAGATCCTCGAGATTCAGAAGAACATTCGCAGCCGCGTCGAGAAGGAGATGGGCGACACGCAGCGGGAGTTCATTCTGCGCGAGCAGATGAAGGCGATCCAGCAGGAGCTCGGCGAGCGCGACGAGCGGGGCTCGGAGATCGAGGAGTATCGCGAGAAGATCAAGCTGGCGGCCATGCCGGAGACCGTGGAAGAGCGGGCCGTGAAAGAGGTCGAGCGGCTGGAGAAGATGCCTTATGCCGCCCCCGAGGGAACGGTGATTCGGACCTATCTCGACTGGCTGACAGCGCTGCCCTGGTCGAAGAAGACGGGCGAGAGCCTCCACATTGACGAGGCGGAGGCGGTGCTCGATCAGGACCACTACGGTCTGAAGAAGGTCAAGGAGCGGATTCTGGAATTCCTTGCAGTGCGGCAGCTCGTCGGGAGCGGGATGAAGGGGCCGATTCTCTGCTTCGTGGGGCCGCCCGGAGTGGGGAAGACCTCCATCGGCAAGTCCATCGCGCGGGCGCTGAATCGCAAGTTCATCCGGATCTCGCTCGGCGGAGTGCGAGACGAGGCCGAAATACGCGGGCACCGCCGCACGTATATCGGGGCGCTTCCGGGCCGGATTCTGCAGGGAATCAAGCAGGCGGACTCCAACAATCCTGTCTTCATGCTCGACGAGATCGACAAGCTCGGCATGGATTTCCGCGGCGACCCCTCGGCCGCCCTTCTCGAGGCGCTCGACCCCGAGCAGAATGGCGAGTTTAGCGACCATTATCTGGAGGTGCCGTTCAACCTCCGAGACGTAATGTTCATCACGACCGCAAACATCCTCGACCCGATTCCGTCGGCATTGCGCGACCGCATGGAGGTCATCTCCTTCGCCGGATACACCGAGGAGGAGAAGCTCGCCATCGCCGAGCAGTTCCTCGTCCCCAAGCAGGTGAAGGAGCACGGACTCCTTCGTGAGGAGAAGGGAAGAGGGGAGGATGGGAAGAGGGGACGGGGCAGGAGAGCGAAGCCGCCGGAGCCGACGCCGCTCCTCACCATTACTACGGACGCAATTCGCCGGGTGATTCGGGAGTACACGCGGGAGGCGGGGGTTCGGAATCTCGAACGGGAGATTGGGACGCTCTGCCGGAAGGTAGCGCGCGAGGTGGCGGCGGGCCGAACCGACGCCGTCACGATTGACGGGTCAGATATTCCGAAATATCTGGGCCAGCGGCGTTATCACTACGGACTGATGGAAGAGCAGGATGAGGTTGCGGCCGCCACGGGTCTGGTCTACACGGAGTTCGGCGGCGACATCGTCACGGTCGAGGTGAGCCTCGTCCGCGGGCAGGACGGCAAGCTTACGCTGACGGGACAGCTCGGCGACGTCATGAAGGAATCCGCGCAGGCGGCAATGACGTACATCCGTTCGCGGGCGGCCGATTTGGGGCTGGACGAGGAGTTCTACAAGGGGCTGGAGGTACACGTCCACGTGCCTGCGGGCGCGATTCCGAAGGACGGGCCGTCCGCCGGGATCACGATGGCGACGGCCATTGCGAGCGCGCTGACGAAGCGGGCCATACGGAAGGATGTCGCGATGACCGGAGAGATCACGCTGCGAGGCCGCGTGCTGCCCATCGGCGGCGTGAAGGAGAAGGTACTGGCCGCGCACCGTGCCGGCATCAAGACCGTCATCCTGCCCGAAGAGAACCGCAAGGACCTCGAAGACGTGCCAGACAACATCAAAGACGAGCTCTGCTTCGACTTCGTCAGCCGCGTGGACGAGGTATTCAAGATCGCGCTAGTGAAATGAGTCGGGGCGCCGCGTCGAAGGCTGGACCACGTGCGGGAATGCGGCGGGCAGGTTGAACGATAAGAAGCGATCGAATAGCGGCGCCTTTCTAAACCGATCCGGGCTGGGCCATGACCGCGCGTTGTCATATTCTATCAGTCCCATGTCTCGGAACTTCATTACCATTCGGATATCGCAGAACCGATCTGACGCGGACCCGTTGACAGGTGTCCAGGAGAGTTCGGGAAGCTCCTCAACTACCTTCGGGAGGAGCAGGGACATGCCGCAGCCTGGAACCTCCAGCCAGTCGTTTGCCCGCTTGCTAAGTTGATAAAGCGTATATCCGGCCGTGTGCTGGAGTGCCGGCGCTTCCGGCAACCCGTCGAGCGCGGCGAGGTTGAACCGGAGCAGTAGCGTACGAAAGAGCAGGGCGAACAGCTCTCCCGCCTTGTTCTCCGGCAATAGCCCAATGGCGCGCTTTGTAAGACGGAACTCGCCCTTACGGAACAACAGGAGGCCCGCCTGGGGCAGCAGGTGCCGGAGCATCTCCAGATACGGGACGTCAATCTGATTGAACACCTTGTTGAGCCGAACGGCCGATTCGCGCGTCCTGGTGTTGATGTCGAATTCGGTGAACATCTGGGTCGCGAACTTACGGTTGAATGCGCCAGTCGCCGTCGCTTTGGCAGTTCCCATCTGACCGAGCGCATTAAGCAGACGCCGTCCGTTCACGAGGATTGGCGCTCCCGCAAGCTCCGCAAGCGTGAGCTGCTCGTTCAGCACAACCGCGCTTCCCAGCCAGTCACCGTATATTAGCTTGCTAACCTGCTCAGGTGACAGGCCGCCGATTTCCGGTTGAGCGGTCCGATTGTAACGATCGCTCACGTCGCGAGCGATAAGGTTCATTTCCTCTATCGAGCGAGGCTGAAGGCGGTCTATCTCTCGCATCAGGATATCCGCAACAGGATTCTCGGGTCGATTCTTCGGGTCATTCCGATTCATTGGCATATCCTCTCTTGGCTATCGATACGACCAGCCCGGATCGATTATATCCGGCGGCGAGCGTTCCGGCATAGGGCGGACGCTTGACAGTTCGGCGCGCAGTTGGCACAATGGCCTCATCACCTTCCGATGAGGCCGTTTCCATGTCTGGCAGACGCTATCTTCTTGCGCTCGATCAGGGGACAACCAGCTCTCGCGCCATCGTGTTCGACGCGGAGAGCCGGATTCTGGCCTCCTCGCAGCAGGAGCATCCGCAGCTCTATCCGCGTCCGGGATGGGTGGAGCACGACCCGGAATCGCTCTGGCAGACACAGATCGACACCGCGAGAAAGGCCATCGCGGAAGCCGGCATTTGGCCGCGCGACATCGCCGCGATCGGCATCGCCAATCAGCGCGAGACGACTCTGCTGTGGGAGCGCGCGACCGGCCGGCCTGTTGCCAATGCTATCGTGTGGCAGGACCGCCGCACGGCCGATACCTGCGAGCGGCTGCGGGCGGACGGATTGGAGCCGCTGGTCCGGGAGAAGACCGGGCTCGTCCTGGACCCGTACTTCAGCGCGACGAAGCTGGCCTGGCTGCTGGACAATGTGCCGGGTGCGCGAGCACGGGCGGACGCCGGCGAGCTGGCATTCGGGACGGTCGACACGTGGCTGCTCTGGAGGCTGACCGGCGGACGCGTCCACGCCACCGACCCGTCCAACGCATCGCGGACCCTCCTCTTCAATCTGCACACGTTGGACTGGGACGACGAGCTGCTCTCCCTCTTCAGGGTGTCTCGCGCCATCCTTCCCGAGATTCGGCCGAGCACCGGTCCCTTCGGCGAGACGGATCCGCACCTGTTCGGCGAATCGATTCCCATATCCGGTGTCGCGGGGGACCAGCAGGCCGCGACCTTCGGGCAGGCGTGCATCCGCCCGGGCATGTGCAAGAACACGTACGGCACCGGCTCCTTCCTGCTGATGAACACCGGCTCGGCGCCGCGCGTCTCGAGTCACAGGCTTCTCACCACGGTCGCCTGGTCCCTCAACACCCAAGACTCAACACTCAATACCTTCGCTCTGGAGGGCTCCATCTTCGTTACCGGCGCGGCGATTCAGTGGCTCCGCGATGAGCTGGGCATCATCCGGCACGCGGCGGAAACCGAGGCGCTGGCGAGAAGCGTAGAGAACTCCGGCGGTGTATACTTCGTCCCAGCCTTCGCGGGTCTTGGGGCGCCGTACTGGGACGCGGCTGCGCGCGGCGCCATCATCGGTTTGACTCGCGGGACCGGCCGCGCCCACATCGCAAGGGCGGCACTGGAGGCGGCCTGTTTCCAGACCCGCGACGTGCTGGACGCCATGGCCGCTGACTGCGGCGAGGCGATTCCGGACCTGCGGGTGGACGGCGGCATGACCGTGAACGACTTCCTGCTCCAGTTCCAGGCCGACCTCCTCGGGATTCCCGTGCACCGGCCCGCGGTGACGGAAACGACTGCCCTCGGCGCGGCATACCTCGCCGGACTGTCTGCCGGAGTGTTCGACAGTGTGGAGCAGCTTGCGGCTGCATGGCGCGTCGAGCGGACCTTCGAGCCACGGATAAGCGCCGACCAGCGCGATTCGCTCTACTCGGAGTGGAAGCGGGCCGTGGAGCGCGTGCGGGAAGAGCCCCGAACACCAGTGCGGGTGGAACGATGAACCACAAGATTTGCCCCCGCTGCGGACAGCCGGCCGTCCTCGATATGCCGAGCTGCCGGCGGTGCGGCCTGCCGTATCCTGCTCCGGCGTCGGAGCCGACGATGACGTTCGACCGGCCGCTCTCGGCCGCGTCGCTGCGGGAGCTGGAGCGCGCGCGTGCTCCCGTACGTCGCGCCGCGTTGCCCTGGCTGGCGGGGCTGTTCGCGCTTGTCGTGATTCTCGGCGCGGCCGGGCTTGCCCGGAAGATGCGGCCGCCCATTGGAGCCGCGCCAATCGCAGGTGCCACCGGGCAGCCGGCGCCTACAGGCACGGGCATGCGCGATCCGACTGCCGGGATGTTCGTCGAGCGGGAGGGGCGCGCCGAGTCGCCTACTCTGGAGGTCTCGAACGCCGACAACGACACCATGTTCCTGCTGCTCAAGGACGAGACCGGCCGCGTCTACCACCTCGAAGCGAAGGCCATGGCAACGGCTTCGCTGCAGATTCCTGCCGGCCGATATAATATCGCCGTCTCCAGCGACAACCCCGCTATCCAACCCAACTACGGCGACGCCGTCTTCCGCCGCCACAAAGAGTATTCGGCCACCTTCGTCCAATCGCTGGACTACGGCCCCATACACCTCGGCGATTAGCCGGGAGGGGAATTAGCCGGGATGAACGTTATGAACAGAATAACGTCAAAAGCGAAACCACGAATGGACACCGATGCACACGATTGACGTCTTGAACCCCGCTGTCATTCGTGTGAATTCGTGTCCATTCGTGATTTCGCCGTTTCCCCATTCCGTTCATAACGTTTATCCCGGCCAATCCGTCCTGAACCGGCTGGCACAGGAATCCTCGCTGGCACGGGTGAACACCTCTTTGGGGCTGCCCGGCCCACACCCTTACCTGGAGCGTGCACTTTGAAGTCTATTGGCCCCATCCTCCTCCTCGCGGCTCTGGCCGCACCCTCGTTCGCAGCCATGAAACCTTCCACTCTGAAGTGTGAGTACGTCGTGAATGCGCCCTGCATCGACAACCAGCAGCCACGGCTGAGCTGGGTTCTGGAATCGGACCGGCGCGCGGACCGCCAGTCGGGCTATCAGGTCCTGGTCGCCTCCACCGACGCGAATCTGAAGGCGAATCGGGGGGACCTCTGGGATAGCGGGCGAGTGGCCGGCAGCGCGCAGCTCAACGTGCTTTACGCGGGGAAGCCGCTCGTTTCGGGCCAGCGCTGCGTCTGGAAGATTCGGGCGTGGGATCGCGACGGGCAGGCCGGCGAGTGGTCCGCCCCGGCCCTATGGGAGATGGGAATACTGGGTAAAGCGGACTGGAAAGGCAGATGGATCGGCCGCACGACCGATACCGCCTACCAGCCCGCGCCGATGCTCCGAAAGGGATTCGAGCTGAAGGGGAAGATCCGGCGGGCGCGGGCCTACGTCTGCGGATTGGGCTATTACGAGCTGCGGTTGAACGGGAAGAAGGTGGGGGACCATCACCTCGACCCCGGTTACACGCGCTACGATCGGCGGGCGCTCTACACGGCTTACGACGTGACGAAGGACCTGAAGGAGGGCAGGAACGCCCTCGGCGTAATTCTCGGCACGGGCTGGCAGAACGTCCATACCATCGCGGTCTGGTACTTCGACAAGGCGCCGTGGCGCGCCGCCCCGCGGCTCCTGATGGACCTGCGAATCGAGTATGCAGACGGGAAGACCGAGACAATATCGACCGGCCCGGACTGGAAAGCGTCCACCGGCCCCATTGTGTTCGATTCGATCTATGCGGGCGAATCCTACGACGCGCGGCTGGAGAAGCCAGGCTGGGATACGGCGGGATATGGCGATTCGGCGTGGGAGCCGGCAAAGGTGGTGGACGGGCCGCCCGGCCTCCTCACCGCGCAGCAGAACCCGCCCATCAAGATCGAGCAGACGCTCATGCCGGCGAAGCTGTCCGAGCCGAAGCCGGGCGTCTTCCTCTTCGACTTCGGCCAGAACATGGCGGGACACGCGCTCCTGAGCCTCTCCGCGCCCGCTGGCACGAAGGTCACGCTCCAGTATGGCGAGCGGCTGAATCCCGACGGCACGCTCGACCAGAAGGGAATCGCGGAGCACCAGCGCGACCCCTCGAAGCGATTCCAGACCGACGAGTTCATCGCGAAAGGGCAGGTCCAGGAGAGCTGGGAGGCGCGGTTCGACTACCACGGCTTCCAGTACGTTCAGGTGACCGGTTTCCCCGGCCGCCCCACGGTAGACACGCTCCGTGCCCGCTTCGTCCATTCGGATGTCGCGCCGGCGGGCGAATTCGAGTGCTCGAACCCGCTCCTCAACAAGATTCAGACGGCCACGAAGTGGTCCTACCTCTCAAACCTCCAGGGAATCCCGACCGACTGCCCGCACCGCGAGAAGAACGGCTGGACGGGCGACGCGCATCTCGCCTCGGAGCAGGGCCTCTACAACTTCGACAGCCTGCCCGTCTATGAGAAGTGGCTGAACGACCTGAACGACGAGCAGCGGCCGACGGGTGAGCTGCCGGGAATCGTGCCGTCGTCCGGATGGGGCTACGAATGGGGCAACGGACCGGCGTGGGACAGCGCCTTCCTGCTCATCCCGTGGTATCTCTACGTCTACTGCGGCGACACGAAGGTACTGGCCGACCACTACGACGGCATGAAGCGGTACGTGGACTATCTCGCCAGCAAGTCGAAGGACGGCATCAACAACATGGGGCTGGGCGATTGGGTGCCGTGGAAGACCGAGACGCCGGTGGAGGTGACCAGCACGGGCTACTACTACCGCGACGCCCTCGTGGTCTCCCGCGCCGCCGACATTCTGGGGAAGAAGGAGGAGGCCGACAAGTACCACGAGCTCGCCGATTCGATTCGCGTGGCCTTCAATAGGAAGTTCATCGGCCCGAAGACCGGCAACGTCGCGAACGGCAGCCAGACCGCGCTGAGCTGCGCGCTCTATCAGGACCTGGCGTTCGACGAGGTGAAGCCGCTCATCCTCCAGCAGCTCCTCACGAAAGTGGATTCGACCGGCGGCCATATCGACACCGGCATCCTCGGCGCGAAGTACATCCTGAACGCGCTCCTTGACGCCGACCGCCCGGACGTCGCGTTCCGAATCGCGTCGCAGAAGACGCAGCCTGGATGGGGCTGGTGGATCGAGAACGGGGCGACCACCCTCTGGGAATCGTGGCAGGGCACCGATTCGCGCTGCCACATCATGTTCGGCGACATCAGCGCCTGGTTCTATCGCGCCCTCGCCGGCATCCGCCCCGACGGAACCGCCGCCGCGCCCGGATTCGCCCAATTCACCATCAAGCCGTACCTGGTCGGCGGTCTCACACACGCGCGCGGCCGCTACGATTCGGTCCGCGGCCGCATCGTGAGCGACTGGACCCGCACCGGCGACCAGCTCCAGCTCCGCGTCGAAATTCCCGCCAACACCACCGCGCTCGTCTCCGTCCCCTCCGCCGACGGCCGGGTGACCGAGGGCGGCCGCCCCGTCGCGCAATCCGAAGGAATCAAGGTCCTCCGCCAGGAGAAGGGCTATCTGGTTCTGGAGGTGGGGTCGGGACGATACGAGTTCGCATCGACGGCAGGTGGCTAGCCGATGGACGACATCGATGCGGCCGACCTCCTGGCGAGGTGCCGGCGCGAAGTTGGCGTTCGGCGGACATGGCGCAAGATCGCGATCGTAATCGGAGTAGCTGTTGCGATTCTTGGGCTGTGGATGCTCGTTTCGGTGCAGGACGACCACGGGTGGGCGCCGGCTGCTATCGTTGCCGTCAACGGCTTGACGTGGCTCATCGCGTGGGTGCTTACGAAGCGATCATCAGCAATTCGGCAAATCGAGAGGCTCGACGATCCCGCGGCGATCGGGTTGCTGCTGGATGTCGTCGCCCTCGGGTCGAATCGAACGGGAATCGATGACGACGTTGTAAATGCCTCTCGGATAACACTGATTCGCCTGCTCAACAAGGACGCATCGTCTGGCTTGGATGCGCTTGAGCCGCGCCAGCGCGCATCGGCGTGCAAGATGCTAAAGGAAGCAGACAATCCCCGATTCGCCGAGGGATTGTTGATGTTGCTGCAACGCGTTGGTGGGGAGGAATCCGTTCCAACACTATCGCGATTCGCGGAGGGAAAAGCGAAATGCACGGACCAGAAGACGAGGGAGGTGGCTGAGGAGGCCCTGCAATCAGTCAAGGCGCGCCTGGAGCGCGAATCCGAGGCGGCCACGCTGCTGCGGGCAACGGATTCGGCGGTGGAACCTGCGTTGCTGCGACCCGCGGCGAACGCAGAGGCGACCGAGACGGTGAATCTCTTGCGGCCGATGTGACCGGGGATGAATCCGGGTGGAATCCGGGGTTGAAACCCCTCTCTGTGAAACGAAAGACGAGCTGCGCTCCTGCCCTACGCGCACCTTCGCGGCTTAACCATTGTCGACCGGAAGTTGGAGGGTGCCATGCCAGCGTCGTTCGAACAGGTCTACATTCACGTGGTGTGGGCGTGCTGGAATCGGCTGCCGCTTCTGACCGAGGATACCCGCGATAAGGTGTATGCGTGCATTGCCGCCAGCGCATCCGAAATGGAGTGCCAGGTTATTGAGATTGGAGGAATGGACGATCATGTTCATCTTCTCGTCCGATTTCCGCTGACCGTTACAGTAGCCGATCTTGCTCACAAGGTCAAAGGCACTTCGTCACACCTCGTGACCATAAGCTCGCATCCGACGTGGGATTCAAATGGCAGGGCTCATATGGCGCGTTCAGCGTTAGCGGTTACCACGTCAATAAGGTGGCCAGCTACATCCGCAATCAGCCGCGCCACCACGCAGACGGATCGGCGATCGCGCAATTCGAGCGCTGCTCGGCCGACGCACTGAACGAAGCCCAATGTATAACTCACCTTACGCAGGCAGGCAATTGGTTATGGAGTCCGCACTCGATACGGCCGGCGGGCTGCACCCCGCCGCTGCCATGCCTGCGGCCAGTCCCGCACCTCCGTGCGCGGAACGGCACTTGCACATGCGTCCTGCGCACGAAGGTGCGGAGTTGGCGCATAGCGCATGAGAGCGGGAGGGTGCAGCCACCCGTCCGCCGCGGAGTGCACCCAATCGGTTGAGCCCGTCTGCGTAAGGTGAGTGAATAAGCCACGAAGGTGGCTTTCGTTTCATAGAGAGGGGTTTTAACCCCGGAATCAAACCCCCGGATTTATCCCATGACTGCCGCTGTTCGCTGGTCCTAAGCGGCCGCGCGACGGGACAAGCGGGCCAGCGAGACGATGGCCGCGGCGGGCCGCGCGCCCATCTCCCGCGCCACCTCGCGGCCGCGCTCGAAGACGGCCAGCGTGGGGAGCGACTGAATCTGGTATCGCGCAGCGATGGATCGGAGCGACTCGGTGTCCACCTTTGCAAGCACGACCTCGCCCGCGAGTGACTGGGCTGCCTTGGCGAACTCTGGCGCCATCATGCGGCAGGGGCCGCACCATGCCGCCCAGAAGTCGACCATAACCGGCAGTCGTGATTCACGAATCAGCGTATCGAACTGCTGGTCCGTGGAGACCTCGAACGGCTCCGAGAGCGCCGGGAGGCTCTGGTGGCACTTGCCGCACGCTCCCTGCTCTCCCAGGTGGCTGAATCGAATCCGGTTCTTCTGCCCGCAGGACCCGCAGGCGACCACCACTCCCGAATCGTCCATCTGAATGCTGCTCATCGGTCCCTCCATCGACAAGATATACGAGCAGGACCGACAACACATTCCATCGGTGAGTCTGGACCATCCGGCGTCGCGGCAGCTAATGCCTGCGGCTGAGTCGCCGCTCCTCCGCCTCCAAAGCGCGAATCTGGGCGTCCAATTGGCGGACCATCGTTCGACGAGCATCGCGCGTCGCCTTGAGCCGCCTGCGGACCTCCAACAGCGGAGGCAGCGGTTTCGGCATCGGCGCGGGCTTGCCGAGCTCAGGCTCCGACAAGAGGGACTTCACGTGGCCATCGGCGTACGCGGCATTCCAAACGGGCTTATCGGCTTCGTCCGTGTGCGGCTTGACATCCCGCAGCAGCACGGTCGTCGCGGGAGACTTGATAGCCGCCATCCTCACGTAGTTCAGTCCGGGGTTGCCCTGATAGTCGGCCTGCGTGACCGGGCAATTAAAGACGGAGCGGTTCTTCACGTACGGGAGGACTCGATGCTGGAGGTGGGCCGGAGTAGTCATCGCCGGGAAGACCTCATCGTAATCCTGCACGTACATGAGGACGCCCAGCGAAAGCTGTTTCAGGTTCGACTGGCAGGCGGTTATGCCCTCGCGCCCGCCCTGCTGTGCCGCAACGGCGATTCCGGCAAACGCCAGAACTGCCGCGGTGACGACCAGGATGAAGCCCGCCGTGCCGCAAATGGTCCCGCCCGGTCGCACATGTCGCAAGTATCGCATGTCCTGTTCGCTCCCTCTCGGTATTGCGCGATTGCAGAGTGACCTTCCAATCCATTGAGCCGCGGGCAGGGCCGCAGGTTCAGAGCTTGCTTCCCACAACCACTGTCCATTCGCGGATTCGCCAACTGGTTACGAGACCATTCTTCACATAGGGGTCGGCACTGACGAACCTCTCGACCACCTCCGGCGAATCCGCTTGAAACACCAGCACCGCGCCGTCCGCCGGATTCGCAAGCGCGCCGCCGAGTGCAAGGTCACCACGCCCGACGTACTCCCGCGCCAGCCCCAGATGTTCCTCGCGGAACGGCTTCCGTCGCTCGACATAGTCCTCGACCACGTCATAGAAGAGCAGGTAGTACAATGAAGCCTCCTT
>Ga0207667_10000605_pt1 | contig 46431 bp, 37 predicted proteins | sample KBSCornC52_FD_184301 | JGI IMG/M metagenome (GOLD analysis project Ga0207667, IMG submission 184301) | Corn rhizosphere microbial communities from Kellogg Biological Station, Michigan, USA - KBS Corn C5-2 (SPAdes) (version 2) | ecosystem: Host-associated > Plants > Roots > Rhizosphere > Soil ... | reverse complement strand
AGCCACCACGGCGGCGACGACGGCACGCCGGAACGCCACGCTGATGCGGCCCGCAACATCGCGCGGCCGACCGCGCACGGCGTGCCTGCGTGCCCGCCGCGGAACAAGACGCCTGTCCTGCATGGAGCCTCCGATGTTGCCCTTGTGGCTGAAAGCTTTCCACATCATCGGTGTGGTCACGTGGTTCGCCGGTCTGTTCTACCTGCCACGGCTCTTCGTGTATCACGCGGAAGCGGGCGAAACATCGATCCGCGAGCGCTTCAAGGTGATGGAACGGCGCCTGCTGGTGATGACCCATATCGGCGGCGCGCTGGCGATCGCCTTCGGTATCGCGACGCTCGCCGTGGAATCGTTCTACCTGCACGCCGGCTGGCTGCACCTGAAACTGCTGCTGGTGCTGCTGCTGGTCGTCTACCACGCGATGCTGGCGAAGCTCACCCGCGATTTCGCGGCCGATCGTTGCCATTGGTCATCTCGCAAACTGCGCAGCTTCAACGAGATTCCCGGCGTGCTGCTGCTCGCGATCGTGATCCTGGCCGTCATCAAGCCTTTCTAGTGCGATCGTCCCTGATCGCCGCCTCGTTGAATCCGCCATTCGCCGGCCGGGCCTCGGGATAGTAAAGACCAGAACGGCCATCCCTGGCCTGACTTTCCACGACAGCAGCTTCGAACGGGCTTGGCGGATTTCAAGGGTCTCTTCGCCTGGCCCGAGGCAAGCGATACGCCGAACACACTTCCGGCCCTGCGCCTTGGTATAGTTTTGCCGAAGCAGGGGGAATTTCCCACATGGCATCGCAGTTGTCCCAGCAGAAGCCCGATGCGGAGCTGCAGGCGGCGTTTCGGCAGCACCTGCCGCAGCGTCTGCGCACACTGCTGCGGCGCGCGCGCGCGCAATGCCGCAGCGGGTGGGACTGCAACGTGCTGCACACGTTGCACGACGAGATCGCGCAACTGGCCGGCGCCTGCGGCCGCTACGGCCTGCTGGAAACCGGCGAGCGTCTGCTGGCGTTGGAATCTGCGCTGGCGCCAGCCGTCAGCGCCAACCAGGTTCCCGATGCCGCCGCGACCACCAGCATCGACGCACTGCTGGACAGCCTGCGACCACATCTGCAACAGTCCTCACGCGGTCCCGGCTTGCCCGCCTGGATGCAGGATCCGCCGCCGATCGCGGGCAAGGCGCCCTTTCCGCGCTGCGACACGCCGCCCCCTGGCTACTGGTTGCAGCTCGGCATCACCGATGCCGGCCCTGTCACCAATGCGGCCGCGGCCAACGAAGCGCCGGCGCCACAGCCGGACATGCCCCCGGTGCCCGATCACCCGCGCGGGCCGCGCGTGCGGATCATCAACGACGACGATCCCCTGATCAACGAACTGCTGCTGCGCCTCGACCAGCATGGCTGCGACGTGGCGCTGCTCGACCACATGCCGGGCCTCCTCGAACAACTGCGGGGCGCGACGCCCGATCTCATCATCCTGATCGCTGATGCGCGCACCCCACTGGAACAGCTCGCCACCACCCTGCGCGAAGCGCGGCGCGATCCTGCGCATCGCGTCCACCTGCTGGCGCTGCTGCGCGAGACCGATGTCGAATTGCGCCTGCGCGCGCTGCGCGCGGGAGCCGACCGCTGCATCGCACTACCGGCCACGCCCGGCGAAACGGTAGGCGCGGCACTGGAACTGGCCATGGTGGACGAGGAAAGTCCGTACCGCATCCTGATCGTGGACGACGACGCTCCGCAGGCATTGTTCGCGCAAGCTATCCTCCGTCGCGCCGGCATGGAAACGCGGGTGCTGGGCGAATCGCTGGCGGTGCTGGAAGAACTGGACCGTTTCCAGCCGGACCTGCTGCTGCTCGACCTCAATATGCCCGATTGCGACGGCTTCGAGCTGACCGCGCTGATCCGCGAGCGCGAGGGCTACGTCAACACGCCGATCGTGTTCTTGTCAGGCGACCAGGACGAAGACCGCCAATTCGCCGCGCTGGATGCGGGCGGCGACGATTTCCTGATGAAGCCGATCCGCCCGACCCATCTGGTCGCCGCGGTCACCAATCGCGTGCGGCGCGCACGCGCAGCCGCCTCGCGCACCCGGCGCAGACGTCGCCGCGACGCCGCGACCGGTCTGCACGAACGCGCGCAACTGCTGGATGCCTTGTCCGAACACCTCGCCGCGGCGGGTGGTTACGCCGCGCAGGGCGGCCTGCTGGCGGTGGAACTTCGCGACTCCACGATCCTGCGCGACCGCATTGGTCTGGCCGCCTTCGATCAGGTGCTCACGCAGCTCGGCGATTTCATCCTGCGCCATGCCCGCACGAGCTACATGACCGCGCGTCACGGGCATGCGGCGTTCCTGATTTTCTCGCCCGCGCGCAGCGAGCGCGAACTGGTGGCCCTGGCCACTGAACTGGTGACGGCGGCGGATGACGAACGCTTCGGCGCGCAGGCCACCGCCGTGCGACTGGACGCCGCGGTGTGCGCGTTCGATGCCACGACCAGCGAATCCGCAGTGGCGCTGGCGGCGGTGCAGCACACCCTGACCGTGGCGCGCATACAACCCGATCGTGTCGCGGTGCACTCCACGCTCGCGCCCGATCCGAACGCGCTCGCCCAGCGCATTTCGGCGGCGCTGGCGCACGGATCCTTCGACCTCGTGTTCCAGCCGATCATTCCGATCCGCGGCGGCGCGGGTCCGCATTACCAGGCGCTGCTGCGGTTGCAACATGGCGAACAGGAATTCCTGGCCGCCGAGTTGATCCCCGCCGCGATCCGCGCCGGCTACATCGCGGCGGTCGATGCGTGGGTCGTCGATCATTGCATCGGTATCCTGGCGCAACACCAGCGCGACGGGGATCCGGTCTGCCTGTTCGCGAGCCAGTCGCTGCAGGGCTGGGCGGATCACGGCCGGCGCGGGCAACTTTCGGCGCGGCTCGCGACCTCGGGCGTGACGCCGGAATCGCTGGTACTCGAATTCCGCTGCGAAGAGGCCCGCAACAACCTCCGCGCGCTGGTCGAGTTGGCACCCGAACTGAAGCGCGTCGGCGTGCGCCTGTGCCTCGTCGGCGTCGACACCGACGCGGTGAGCGCCGGCTGGATCGGGCACTTGCCGCTCGATTTCATCAAGCTCGCGCCCGACCTCGCCGATGGCGACCTGGACACGGTCGTGTGCAGCGCGCATTCGCACAACCTGCGCGTGATCGCTCCGCGCATCGAAACCGTGGCGCGTGCCGAGGCGCTGCGCGCCGCCAGCGTCGACATGCTGCAAGGCAATCATTTCCGACCGCCCGCCGCCGAGCTCGATCATTCGTTTCCCGAGCAAGGAAGCTGAGGATGGCAAGCACGACCGGTGGGGGTGAGCGGGTGTCGTGGCCCCGCGTGCTGGGCAGCATCGCGCTGATCGCCGCCGGCGGCGCGGCCGCGCTTTGGGTGCCGATGCCGCAGGTGGCCGCGTTGTGGGGCCTGCTGCTGATCGCGCTGGTCCTGTTGTGGCTGGCACGCGCGCCGCAAGGCGGCGCGTTGCGCAATGTGTCGGTGGCGCCGGTGCAGGATCCCGTGGACGTCGCGATGCGCACGCGTCTTGCCTCGGCGCAATCGGAACTGACGTCGTTGCGCGGCGTGCAACGCGAACTGCTGGCCGCCAAGCAGGCCGCGGAAGCGGCGATGCTGGCCAAGAGCGAATTCCTGGCCAGCATGAGCCACGAAATCCGCACGCCGTTGAACGGCATCCTGCCGCTGCTGGACATCGTGCTGGGCACCGAGCTTTCGCCGGCGCAGCGCGAATACCTGATCACCGCCAACGGATCGGCCAAGGAATTGCTGCGGATCGTCGACGACATCCTCGACTATTCCAAGGCCGAAGCCGGCAAGCTCGATCTCGAGTCGGTCAGCATCAACATCCGCGAACTGGTGGACAGCGTCAAACGGCTGCTGGAAAAACCCGCCGAGGCCAAGGGTCTGGCGATGCGTGCGGTCGTGGATGCCGACGTGCGGCCGGTGGTGCGCGGCGATCCGATGCGCATCCGCCAGATCCTCACCAACCTGATGGGCAACGCGATCAAGTTCACCCAGCGCGGCGGCGTATCGGTGCGGGTGAGCAAGCGCAACGACACCGCGACCCAGCACGAGCTGCTGTTCGCGGTGCGCGACACCGGCATCGGCCTCGCCGCCGACGCGGCCGCGCGGCTGTTCCAGCCGTTCACGCAGGCCGATGCCTCGGTGACGCGGCGCTACGGTGGCACCGGGCTTGGCTTGACGATCTGCAAGAAGCTGGTGGACTTGATGGGCGGGCGCATCGGTGTGCGTTCCGAACCCGGCCGCGGCTCGGTGTTCTGGTTCACCATCCCGTTCGAGAAAGCGCCGGGCGATATTTCCGGCGCGCACAAGAGCCTGACCGGGGCGCGTGTGCTGCTGGCCGCCAGTCCGCAGCGCGCGCAACACATCACGCCGATCCTCGCCACCCTCGAACTCGATGCCACCCATGTGGCCGATGCCGGCGCCACGCTGGCGCGACTGAAGCAGGCCGCGCCGCTCGGCAAATCCTTCAGTTTCGACCTGTTGATCGTGGACACCGGCAGCGTCACGGGCGATGTCGGCGCGTTGCTTCGCGGCATCCTGGCCGATCGCCAACTCGATGCCCTGCGGATGCTGGCGCTGGGCCTGGACACGGCACCTGATTCGCGGGTGGTGTCGGCGCCGTCGCGTGCCGACGACGCAGCGCTGCGCCAGGGCGTGCGCAGCGCCTTCGGAGTCGCCCCGCCGGCGCGCGCGCAACCGGTGTTGAGCGCACCGCTGACACCCGCTGCGCCCCGCAGCGACCAGCCGCTCGTCGGCAAGGTGCTGCTGGTGGAAGATCATCCCGTCAACCAGAAGGTCGCACAGAAGCTGCTCGAACGTCTTGGGCTCACCGTGGACGTCGCGGAAAACGGTGAAGTGGCGCTGGAGAAATTACGCGAGCAGCCATACCTGATGGTGCTGATGGACTGCCAGATGCCGGTGCTGGACGGTTACAGTGCCACCCGCCGCCTGCGCGAAATCGAGAGCGGGCAGGGCAAGCCGCGCACGCCGGTGATCGCGATGACCGCGCACGCCATGTCGGGCGACCGCGAGCGCTGCCTGCAGGCCGGAATGGACGATTATCTTTCCAAGCCGCTCGACCGGCAATTGCTGGAACAGACGCTGACACGCTGGATGCCCAAATCCCCGACCACCGCACCGGCGACAACAGCCGCCGATCCCCTTTCCGCCATTGCGCCCGTCACCCAATCGGAGGCCACGCACCCCGCCATGCAGAATCCACCGCCCCCCGACACCCTGGACGCCACGACCCTGGTCGATCTCGAAGACATCATGGGCGACGAACTGGTCACCCTGGTGGACGCCTACCTGCGCGACGGCGAAACCCGGATGCGCAACATGCGCGAGGCGGCCGACCGCGGCGACGGCACCGAGGTCGGCAAGCTTGCGCACTCGTTGAAGTCGTCCAGCGCGAACCTCGGCGCGATTCCGCTGGCCAATCGCGCACGGCAGGTGGAAGAAGCCGCACGCAACGGCACGCTGGCCAGCCCCGGCGACAGCGTCGCGGCGCTGGAGAAGTTGTTCGCCAACGCGGCGGCGGCGCTGAAGCAGCGCTACAAGCGGTCGTAAGCGCACACTCGAAGAAGATCGGTAGGTTGGGCTGAGCAACGCGAAGCCCAACGTTGCGTCGTCTACGCGCTTCGCCATCCGTCGCTTGTTTTTGTAGGGCGGGTGACAACCCGCCGACCGTGAACGTCGCTCGGCGGGATGCGCTGTGCTACTCCCGCGCTACGCGCTTGCCGGATGAGTAGTTGACAAATAGTTGCCTCACGCTGTGAGGCCGCCATCAACTACCAAGCTATGACCGACCACGTAAGACGAGATAGGTGAACTCAACCATATGATGGCATTGGCAATCTCATTTGCTGTTGCAGGCCTGCCAATAGGAATTTCCAGTGCCAGCGCCTGATCTTGTTCTGATCGTTCTGCCTCGCTGAGATGCGCTGCACGGCGTCCCCGCCGCGGCGTGTTGGTCACGCCTGGGCAGACGGCATTTATTCGAATGCCATTCCCTACGTATTCCTTCGCCGTCGAGCGAGTAAGTCCGATCACTGCGTGCTTTCCGGCGCTATATAACGCAGCGGTTGGCGTTCCGGACAGACCGGTAGTCGATGCGACGTTGACGATTGTGCCGCCCTTGCTGTGGAGCATCGCCACGATTTCGGCGCGCATGCAGGCAAAAAGGCCTTGAACATCGACCCCCAGATGTTCGGCAACTTCCTGATCCGGTACCTCATGTGCCTTTGCCAGCTTGAAATCGTAAGCGGCACAGTTGACGGCACAGTCCAGTGTGCCGAACTGCCCGAGTATGGAATCCAAAAGATGGGTGACAGATGATGAGTCGCTGACGTCGCATTTGAAAAAAGTGGCCTTGGCACCGAGCGAGGCTAGCTCACCAATGGCCGCCGTGCCGTTCTCGCTATTCCTGGAGGCGACAACGACAGTGGCGCCGGCCGATGCGAACGCCCTCGCCGATGCAAGCCCGATTCCAGTTGTACCGCCGACAATAAGGGCCACTTTGGAGTTGAGCGCGTAGTCCATCTGGTCGGCTAACTCCGAATATGCGTCTGCAGGTAATTTTCCAACCCCACCTGCCCGATCAAACCAAGCTGCGTTTCCAGCCAGTCGATGTGTTCTTCCTCGGAATGCATGATGTCGCCGAACAATTGGCGGCTGACGTAGTCGCCGGTCTGTTCGCAGTATGCAATTGCGACCTGCAGGTCGGGCAATGCGGCGCGTTCAAGTTTCAGGTCACACGCGATGCATTCCTTCGGCGTCTGCCCGATCAGCAGTTTGCCGAGTTTCTGCAGGTTGGGGAGGCCTTCCAGGAACAGGATGCGCTCGATCAGGCGATCGGCATGCTTCATCTCGTCGATCGATTCGGCGCGCTCGTGTTCGGCCAGTTCCTTGTAGCCCCAGTTGTCGTACATCCGGTAATGCAGGAAGTACTGGTTGATCGCGATCAGTTCGTTGCCCAGCACCTTGTTGAGGTGCTCGATCACCTTGGCGTCGCCCTTCATGGTGGCTTCCTTGTGCAAAGGCGCGCGACACGCGCGACGCCCACGACTATACCGCCAACGACCACACTCACGCGGCTGTCGTGAAAAGTCAGCCCAAGGAAGAGCGTTCTAGTGTTGGTTGCCGAAAGGCTGGCAGGAGACGGGGAGTTACAGCGACGCAGCGATCAGGGATGATCGCACTTCTATGCCGCAACGGGCAGGGCGGCGGCTCGACGTTCGGACGCGACGGTCACTTCCGCCAGTTCGCGCGCTTCGCCTTCGCAACAGCCGCAGCAGGTGGAGCAACCGGTTTGCGCCTGCACTGCTTCAAACGTGCGCGCACCGCGCGCGACGGCGCGGCGGATGTCCTGATCGGTGACGGCTTTGCAGAGGCAGACGTACATGGCGGCTTTTCGAGGAGGGTCGCTCGACGGGCGCCATTTGAACGCGAATGCGAATGATTGTCAAGTAGCTTCAATGAACCGTAGAATCTTGCCGCTGGCTTCGTGAAAAGTCAGGCCATGGATGGCCGTTCTGGTCTTCACGGCCCCGGACGATCCGACCGCTTCGTCACAGCAAAGCTGCGATCAGGGACGATCGCAGGAGGAAATCAGCCCGATCTCGACCGAACAGGCCGCCTCGACCAACGGCGCGAAATAACGCAGGGCGCGCCGGTAGACCTCGCGCTTGAAGTCCACGACGTGCTCGGCCGGATACCAGAAATCCACCCAGCGCCACACGTCGAACTCGGGACTGGCATGCGCATCCAGCCGGAATGCGGCATCGACATCCAGCATCCTGAGCAGGAACCACACCTGCTTCTGCCCGATGCAGGTCGGGTGCCGCCCGCGCCGCACGTAGCGCGGCGGCAGGCGGTAACGCAGCCAGCCGTGGGTGGAGCCCAACACCTCGACTTGTTCCGCGCGCAGGCCGGTTTCTTCCTGCAGTTCGCGGTACATCGCCTCGTCCGGCGTTTCGTCGGTGTTCATGCCGCCCTGCGGAAATTGCCAGCCGTCGCGCTGCACCCGTCGCGCCCAGAACACTTGGCCGTGCGGGTTCAACAACACGATGCCCACATTCAGGCGGTAGCCGTCGACGTCGATCATGGGCCGATTCAAGCACAGCCCGAGAACGCGAAGCAAGTTGGCGCGGTCTCAGCTTTGACCCCGTGCGGCGCGCCGCGCGCGCGGTTTTTGCGGCGGCCGGGTTGCACGCGGCGCCCCGGCTGGCTATAAGCGGCGGACCCATTTGCCCGCGCAGACATGGCTTCGACTATCTTCCACCACTGGCTGGACCAATACCACGCGCTGCCACCAGCGCGCCGGCGCTGGCTCCGTCGCGGCGTGTGGGCGCTGGGCGCGGTGATGGTCTTCGTGCTGGGGATCGCCGCCGGACGCGGACTCGGCTTCCCCAATGGTCTCGAAGCGCGCGCGCGCCGGCTGACAACCCAAAACGCCGCGCTGCAGGATCAGATCCAGAGCCTGCAGCAACAACAGCAGACCACGTCGACCGCGCTGGCCGCGCTCAAGCAGTCGCTCAACGCCCGCGACAGTGAATTGCAGAAGCTGAAGCAGGAACAGGCTTTCTACAGCAAGCTCATCGGCATCGACAGCGATCGTTCCGGCTTGGGCGTGCACGGCATCGCGGTGACGCAGGTGCCCGGCACCGACGCCTGGAATTTCGTGACGACACTGGTGAACACCGCCGAGAACGCGGATGCGGCGCGCGGCACGTTGACCCTCGCGGTCGAAGGTGTGCGCGGCGGCAAGCTCGCAACGCTGGGCTGGACCGATCTCGCCGGGCCCGGTGCCAAGGACGGCGTGCCGTTCGCGTTCAAGTTCTTCCAGCAGGTGCGCGGTTCCTTCGTGCTGCCCAAAGGCTTCGTGCCCAATCGCGTGGTCATCACGCTGCGACCCAAGGGCGGTGCCACCGTGACCCGCAAACTGGATTGGAGCGAAGCCGTCGCCGAGGCGCGCGGCAACGGCGCGCCTTGATCGACCTTCGCGCCGCCTCCATCATGGCTGCAGAGGTACCGTCCATGAATCCTGCTTCCACCACGCCCCCCGACCCGGGGCTCAAGATTTCCAATGCCGCGCTCGAACGCGTGCGCGAGTTGATCCGCGAAGAAGGCAAGCCCGCGCTCAAGCTGCGCGTCTTCATCGAGGGCGGCGGCTGCTCGGGCTTCCAGTACGGTTTCAGTTTCGACGAGACGCGCGCGGACGACGACTTCGTGCTCGACCGCGACGGCATCGAGTTGCTGGTCGACCCGTTGAGCATGCAATACCTGGAAGGCGCGGAAGTGGATTACGTCGAGGAACTTTCGGGCGCGCAGTTCGTGATCCACAATCCGAACGCCAAAACCACCTGCGGGTGCGGCAGTTCGTTCACGGCGTAGTCGTGAGTTCGGCCGAACGCACGCGCCTCAATACCTTCGCCGAAACGCCACTGGATCGCTGCGGCGAATACCGCGCGAACGTCGAGTGGATGGCGTCGCAGTGCGCTGCGCCGGGTGCGCGCTGGCTGGCGTTCGACAGCGAGGGTCGTGCGCCAGTGCAGGGCAACCGCTTGTGTCTGCTGGAAGCCGGAAACTTCCGGCCCGACGCGCCCGCGAACTTCCTGGGTTGCCTCGACTGCGCACCGCTTTACGCCTTGCGCGAGCCGGTCGCGCGAACGGTGTTCCCGGACGCGACATGGCTGGACCTGCGTACCGCCGCGGCGGAAATCGAACGTCGCGATGCCGGTCTGTTCGCCTACGCGCGTGGCCTCGCCAACTGGCAGGACGCCACGCGTCATTGCGCGTATTGCGGCGCGCCGGTATTGCTGATCGACGGCGGCCATCGCGCCTCGTGCACGGGGTGCGGGCGGCTGCATTTTCCGCGCACCGATGCGGCGATCATCGTGATCGTCGAACAGGGCGACGCCTGCCTGCTCGGCCGCCAATCCCTCTGGAAGCCGAGGCAGTATTCCACGCTGGCCGGGTTTGTCGAACCCGGCGAATCGCTGGCCGACGCGGTGCGACGCGAAGTGCGCGAGGAAACCGGCATCGAAGTGATCGATTGCGATTTTCATTCTTCGCAGCCATGGCCGTTTCCCGCCTCGCTGATGCTGGGTTTCACCGCAACGGCGGCGGGACGCGCCATCCATCTCGCCGACGGCGAGCTGGAAGATGCGCGCTGGTTCACCGCGCGCGACATCGTCGACGGTTTGCGTGACGGATCGCTGCGGCTGTCGACGCCGCTTTCGATTTCCTATCGCCTGATCGAACACTGGCTGCGCGTCCGCGCGGGGCTCGAACTCGACGAATTGACGGGCACGCGGTAAGTCGCGCCATTACAATTCGCGCGACCGATGATGACCTCGTGATTGCATGGCCGTCGAACTCGTCGCTGCGCTGATCGTGTTGCTGGTGCTGCTGCTGTGGCCCGGCAACGTCGCGGGCTTGCGTCGGTTCGGCTGGTATCGCGCTTGGCTGGACGTGCTGGATTTCACCGAGGGCGGCGGCCGTGTGGCGCTGGCGATGGTGCTGCCGGTAATCGCGTGCGCGCTGATCGCACACTTCATCCAGTACTGGATATTCGCGCTGGCGGCGCTGGCGTTCGCGGTGCTGATCCTGTTCTACACGTTCGGCCCGCGTGAACTCGAAAGCGATTTCGAGGCGGTGCTGAAGGAAGACGATCCGGTTGCGCGCGTCGCCGCCGCGGCCAACCTGCGCAGCCTGCCCGACGGCGCGCCGCGCGCGTTCACCGCCGCCGAACTGGTCGAGGCTGCGGTGACCGCATCGTTGCGCCGCCGCTTCGGCGTGCTGTTCTGGTTTTTCCTGTTGGGACCGGCCGGCGCACTGGGTTACCGATTGGCGTGGGTGACGGCCGACAGCGATCCCGAACGCGTCGATCCGCGCACCCGCCATGCCGCGCGCCGCTTCGCGCTGGCGCTGGACTGGATTCCGGCGCACCTGATGACGCTGGCGATGGCGATGGTCTCGAATTTCGATGCGGTGATCAGCGCGTGGCGCACATGGCACGCGCAGCCCAGCCGCTCGATGTGGGAACTCGATCCGGGCTTCCTGGGTGCGGTGGCACGCTCGAGCGTGAATGCGGACATCGAGGCGGGTGACGGCTTGACACTCGACACGCACGATCCGATCGCCGAACTCGCGGACGCACGTGCCCTGATGTTGCGTGTGTTGATCGTCTGGCTCGCCGTGGTCGCGCTGATTGTGCTGGCGGGCTGGATCGCCTGACTTGGCATCCCCCCGCCGGAATGGCGCTCAACCGCGCAGGAGCTTGCGCACCGCCGCGAGATTGCGCCTGCTCACTTCCGGCGCGGCATCGCTGCCCGCGATCAGCGCACGCACGGTGCCATCCGCTTCGCGGCGCAGACCCAGCAGGCGTTCCACCGGAATCAGGCAGGCACGGTGCACGCGCACGAATCGTTCGGCCATCGCTTCCTCGATCGCCTTGAGCGACTGCTCGATCAACACGTCGCCGGCACCGCGATGCACAGTGACGTATTTGTCGTCGGCAGTCAGGTACAACACGTCCGCCAGCGGAATCCGCACCGGGGCACCGTGCACTTGCGCCAGCAGCGTCGGCGCCGACGCCGACGCGCGACGCCGCAGCGCCTCGGCGCGGGCCAGGGCTTCGCGCAGGCGCTCGCTGCGCACCGGTTTCAAAAGATAATCGGCCGCGCGCAATTCGTATGCCTGCAACGCGTGCTGCTCGTAGGCCGTGCAGAACACCAGTTGCGGCGGATCGGGCAGGGTCGCAAGCCGACGCGCCACCCCGATGCCGTCGAGTCCCGGCATCGCGATGTCCAGCAACAGCAGGTCGGGACGCAGCTGCGCGCAGGCCGTCAGCGCGGCGTCACCATCACCGACGCTCGCGATGACTTCCGCACCGTCGCAGTCGCGCAGCAACGCGGCAAGGCGCGCGCGCGCAAGGGGTTCGTCGTCGACGATGACTATCCGCATGATCCGATGACCGGCTGCAGGCGATATTCGCGAAACATTTCCAAGTCCTTTTCAGGCATGACGACTACGTTTCGATTCAAGCGGACGGCGCATCCGGCAATCTCACATTGACTCGGAACACCCCATCTTCGCTGCGCACCTGCACGCCGCCGCGTTCTCCGAAATGAAAGGCGATGCGGCGACGCACGTTGTCGAGACCGTGCCCGCTGCGCGGTGCGGACGCGGTGTCGGGCAAAGGATTCGAGATCTCGATTTCGATGCCGCCGCCGACGCGATGGCCCGCGATCCGCAGCGTGCCGCCCTCGCGGCGCGGCTGGATGCCGTGGTAGACCGCGTTCTCGACCAACGGCTGCAGCAACAATGCCGGCATTTCCAGATCGGCAGGCAAATCGGCAAGCTCGCGTTGCACCTTCAGTCGCTCGCCGAGGCGTAATTGTTCGATGGCGAGATAGCGGTCGATCAGCGCGAGTTCCGCGCCCAGCGTACTCGGCTTGTCGGATGCGCCCAGCGACGCGCGGAATAATTCGGACAAATCTTCGACGGTGCGCTCGGCGGCATCGGGATCGACCCGCACCAGCGCCGCGACCGTGTTCATGCTGTTGTACAGGAAGTGCGGGCGGATGCGCGCCTGCAAGGCGTCGAACTGCGCACGCGCGACCGCGGCCAGCCGGGCGCGCCACGCTGCCAGCACGTAGAAATAACGCAGCAACGCGGCGCCCAGCAGCGCCGCCAGCACCGTGTTGCCGATGACGAAACGCCAGCCCGAGGCCGGCGTCAGGTGGGTGGCCAGCGCGCGATCCAGCCATGCAATCACCGCGCTCGCTGCGGCAACCAGCGCGACCAGCGCGCACCATGCCAGCGTCCAGGCGATCGCGCGCGGCCAGCGCAGCAGCAGCGGCGTCAGACGGCACAACAACAAGGACGCCAGCAGCGCCAGCCACACGACGAACACCGTCGCCGTCGAAAATCCGCGCCAGTCCATCCGGGCGTCGGGCGCCAGCGCGTCGATCACCACCACCAGCTCCGCCACCACGACCAGCGTGAACACCGAGGCCAGCGAGCAAAAATCCGGCAGGGCGACGTGTTTGCGATCATCCTTGATCGCGGCATCGGCGGACCGGTTGATTCGCATGACTTTTCCGAGCCAGCCCGATCCGGAACGGCCTTCCCCGTTTTCCACAGCCGGTCCGTGCGCGGTACCGGGCATCGGTCAGGCGTCCCCGAGGATGGCGGTCATGAACGCGGCGAGGTCCTCGATTTCCTGCGGGCAGACCTGGTGCGCCATCGGATAGCTGTGCCAGTCGACCGCGAATCCCCACGCGCGCAACTGGTCGCGCGAGCGTTCGCCCAATACCTGCGGTACGACCGGGTCAAAGGCGCCATGCGCCATGAAGATCGGCGTTGCTGCGTTCGCCGCATGGCGCTCGTCGGCGGTGCGCTCGGCAATCGGAAGATAGGTGGACAGCGCGACGACGCCGGCAAGCCTTTGCGCGTGACGGACACCTGCCGCCAGCGCGACTGCGCCGCCTTGCGAGAACCCGATCAGCATGATGTTCGACACTGGCACGCCGCGTTCGACTTCGCGCGCGATCAAAGCATCGACCGCGCGGATCGACGTGCGGACGCCGGGTTCGTCCTGCCGTTGCGACAGATCGAAGCCCGCGATGTCGTACCACGCACGCATCGGCAGGCCATTGTTGAGCGTGATCGGCCGCACCGGCGCGTGCGGAAACACGAACCGCAGCGCCGGCCACTCCGGCCGCACCAGTTGCGGCACGATCGGCTGGAAATCATGTCCGTCGGCGCCCAAGCCGTGCAGCCAGATCACCGCGTACCGCGGCGCCTGCGCGGTTTCGATCTCCACGCAGTCCAGCGTCACCGGGCAGACTCCGCTTTGCTGCCCAGTCCCAGCTCCTCGGCGAAGAACGACATCGCAGCCGCGGCGTTGCCGACCCGCTGGCTGAAGGACGCGGTGACGCCGTGGCCCTCGTTCATCCGTGTCAGCAGCAGGATCGGATGCTTCGATGTGTTGGCGGCCTGCAACGCCGCCGCGAACTTGCGCGACTGCCACGGCGCGACCCGCGGATCATTGACGCCGGTGATCAGCAGCACCGCCGGATACGCGGTACCGGGCTTCACGTTTTGCAGCGGCGAATAAGCACGCAGCCATTCGAAATCCACCTTCTTCGTGACCGTGCCGTATTCCGAAATGTTGTATTGCCCGTTCGGCCACAGTTCCACGCGCAACATGTCGTAGATGCCGACCAGCGATACCATCGCGCGGTATTCGGACGGATGCTGCGTCAACGCCGCGCCCATCAGCAGGCCACCATTCGATCCGCCCATGATTCCGAGGTGCGCGGTGTCGGTCCAGTGCTGCTGCACCAGCGCCTGTGCGGCCGCATCAAAGTCATCGAACACATTCTGCTTCTTCGACAACATGCCGGCTTCGTGCCAGCCTTCGCCGAACTCGCCGCCACCGCGGATGTTCGCCACCGCGTACACGCCGCCGCGCTCCAGCCACGCCAGCGTCGAGCCGAGGAAGCGCGGTGCGGTGGTGATGCCGAAGCCGCCGTAGCCGTAGAGGATCGTCGGGCGCGCGCCATTCGGCGTCACACCTTGCATCGCGATCACGGTGACCGGAACCTTCGCGCCATCCTTTGAAGTGGCATCGAGCCGGTGCGTGACGACCTTCGAATAATCCGCCGCGGGCTCCACCTGGAAGACAACCTTCGAGGTGCCGCGTGCCGTGTCGTATTCCACCCAACGGGTCGGAATCGTCCAGCCGGAATAGGTGATCAGCGCCCGCTCGGAAATGGCGCTGCTCGCGATCGTGCCAATGCCGATACCGGTTTTCGGCAGTGGCACGGTGCGCACGAACTTTCCATTTACGCCGTACTGTTGCACCCGCCAATCCGGTCCGCGTACTTCGGTGATCAGGAAGCCACCCTTGACCGGCGCCACCGAATGCATCGCCCAGTTGTCTTGCACTTCTGGCACCAGCACCTTCGCCTTGCCGTTTGCATCCAGCGCCAGCAACTTGCCGCGTGGTGCATCCTGGTACGCGATCACCAGAAGTCGATCGCCATCCCACGCCGCACCCTGGTTGATCTCCGACGCCGCGCGCACGTTGGTTTCGGTGCCGAGCGCCAGTTTCCACGGACCGCTGCCGCTTCGCAGATACACCGCGTCGGGCGCGCCGTCGCCTGCGTGCACCAGCGCGGCGGCGTGCTGGCCATCGGCCGAACCGAGCAGCGTGTACTCGGCCACCTTCGACAAGCCCTTGCCGAATTCCAGCGTGTCCGTTTTGGCATCGCCGCCGAGCGCGTGGTGATACAGCGCGGCATTGAATTGCGCATGATCGGCCGGCACCCCGGAAGGCAAACGCACGTAGGTAACGCCCTTGCCGTCGGCGTCCCATACCAGCGCCTGCGGCGTGGTGCCGCCGCCCGCGTGTGGCAGGGCGTCCGGCAAGGTCTTGCCGGTGGCGACCTCGATGAAACGGATCGTGGTTTCCTCGTTGCCGCCTTCGGCGGTGCCGTAGGCCACATACTTGCCATCGGGCGAGGGCCAGTAACCGGTGATCGCGACGCTGCCGTGCGCGGCGTTCGGATCCATCAGCACCCTTGCTTGGCCGTTCGGCCACGCCTGCGCGACCAGTACCGCCTGCGGTTGCGGCGGTGTCTGGCGCATGTAGAACAAAGTGCCGCCGACGATTTCCGGATCGAATTGCTGGGTGGACGTGAGCGCCAATTCGCCCACGCGTTTCGCGATGGCCTTGGCATCGGTAAACCCATCCATCACCTTTTCGGTGTGGGCGTTCTGCGCCGCGATCCACTGCTTCACGGCGGGCGCATCGGCTTCTTCCAGCCAGCGGTATGGATCGTGCACGGTGGTACCGAAAAAGGTTTCGGTGACATCGTGTTTGCGGGTGGGCGGCGGCATCGCGGGAATCTCGTGCTGGGTGTCGATCAACGCATAGTCGAGCCCCGCGCTGGAGGTCGGCGGAGCTGTTTGCGCCACCACCGCCGAGGAAAGCAGGCCCAGAACGAAACCGGCAAGCACGCGAAGGACGGACATGGCTGGACTCCCGGTTGCGGTGGCGACCCGCGCAGGTTAGCGCCCCGCCGCACGCTTCGCACACGCTCGATACTTCCGGCGCTTGCGCCGCCGCGCAACGTGTGGCTACGCTCGGGTCTTTTGCTTGGGGTCATGTCATGAATCGCATCGCCGTCGCCGGTCTGGTTTGCCTTCTGGTGAGCGGAGGAAGCCTCGCCGCCGCGCCGCCGGATGCATCGCCCGCGACCGCGCCGGGCGCGATTCGGAAGCTCAGCCTCGAACAGATCATGGCCGACCCGGACTGGATCGGACCGCCGGTCGAAGATGCCTATTGGAGCGTCGATGGCCGCGATCTCTATTTCAAGCTGAAGCGCAAAGGCACATCGATCCGGGACCTCTATCGCGTCGCCGCCAGTGGCGGTACGCCTGCCAAATTGAGCGATGCCGAACTCGCGCGCGCCGATGGTCCGGCGGTGTTCGATCATGCGCACCATCGCGCGGCATTCCTGCGCCACGACGACGTGTTCGTCCGCGACATCGCGAATGCTGCCACGCGCCAGCTCACCCGCGACAGCGACAGCAAATCCGGCCTGCAGATTTCCGCGGACGGCCATTTCGTGAGCTGGAACCAGGGCGAAAACTGGTACGTGTGGAATGCTGCAACCGGCGTGGTCGCGCCGGCGGCGACGCTGAAGACCGAAGACAACCCCGCCGATGCCAAGCCGGACCAAATGGAGCGCCTGCAGCTCAGCCTGTTCTCCACCCTGCGCGCCGACAAGGCCGACAAGGACGCGGTGCGCGAACACGACGACAAACTGGATGCCGAAAATCCCGCGCGCGCGCCGGCGCCGTTTTACCTGGGCGACAAGGTGCACGTGGCGATGACATCGCTATCGCCGAACGCGCGCTGGATGCTGGTGGTGACGCGGCCGGAAAACTACCAACGTGGCAAGCATCCGGTGGTGGTGCATTACGTCAACGACTCCGGCTATCCCGAAACCGAGCCCGCGCGCACCTACGTCGGCCACAACAATCCGGCGCCGCAATCGTTGCTGCTGCTGGACCTGCAGCAGCACAAGCAGTACCCATTGTCGCTGGATGATCTGCCTGGCATCCACGACGATCCGCTGCATGAACTGCGCAGCAAGCGCATCGCCGAGCTGAAGCACGAAGGCCACACCGATGAAGCCGCGGCGCTGGCCGCGCCGAAGACGCGACCCGTGTCGGTGAATTTCGTCCTGGTGGGCGAGTCGGGGCTTCCCGCGATCGTGTGGAGCCCGGATGGCAGCCAGCTCGCGGTGCAACTGGTGGCGAACGATCACAAGGACCGCTGGATCACCTCCGTCGATTTCACGACCCACAGGCTGGTGACACGGGATCGCCTGACCGATCCGGCCTGGATCAACTGGAGCTTCAACGGGCTCGGCTGGCTGTCCGACAACCAGACGCTCTGGTTCGAATCGGAAGCCTCCGGTTACGCGCAGTTGTTCGTCAAGCCGCTGGACGGCAAGGCGCGTGCGCTCACCGGCACCGGTTACGAGGTTTCGACACCGGTGCTGTCGCCCGACGGCAAATGGTTCTACGTGCGCTCGAACAAGCAGGCGCCATACGCGTATGACGTGTACCGCGTGCCGGTCACGGGCGGCGCTCTCGAACAGGTGACGCGTCTCGAAGGCGTGGATGGATTCGAGCTTTCGCCGGACGGCAGCAAGCTCGCGGTGCTGCATTCCAGCGCGTACATCCCGCCGCAGCTTGCGGTGGTGAATGTGGACGGTTCGGGCGCGCGCGAACTCACCGACACCCGCACGCCCGAATACACGGCGCTGGCTTCGACCTGGGTGCAGCCGCAGTTCGTGAAGGTACCGAGCAGCCACGGCAACTTCGGCGTCTGGGCCAAGTTCTACAAGCCCTCCAACTACGACACTTCGCACGCGCACCCGGCAGTGTTCTTCGTGCACGGCGCGGGCTACCTGCAGGACGTTTCGAAGAACTGGTCGTACTACTTCCGCGAGCAGATGTTCAACAACCTGCTGACCCAGGAAGGCTACGTGGTACTGGACATGGATTACCGCGGATCGGCGGGTTACGGCCGCGACTGGCGCGACGCGATCTACCGGAAGATGGGCCACCCGGAGCTGGAAGACCTGCTGGACGGCAAGGCCTGGCTGGTGAAGCACCACCACGTCGATCCCCAGCGCGTCGGGATTTACGGTGGTTCCTACGGAGGCTTCATGACCGAGATGGCGTTGCTGCGCGCGCCGGGCGAATTCGCCGCGGGCGCCGCGCTGCGCCCGCCGTCGGACTGGACCAGCTACAACGATGGCTACACCTCCGACATCCTCAACACGCCGCAGCTCGATCCCGAGGCATACAAGGTTTCCTCGCCCATCGAATACGCGAAGAATCTTCAGGATCCCTTGCTGATTTCGCACGGCCTGATCGACAACAACGTGATGCCGGGCGATTCGATCCGGCTGTACCAGCGCTTCATCGAACTGCACAAGAAGAACTTCTGGATGACGCTGTACCCGACCGAACGCCACGCGTTCGAACACGCGGATGCGTGGTACGACGAGTACCGCCGCATCCATGAACTGTTCACGCGCTTCGTGAAGGGCCAGCAGTGAAATGACAAAGGGGGCGCCGCGAGGCGCCCCCTTTTGCTGAAGGACGGTTCCGGTGAGACGCGCGAGCGGCGCATCACACAGGTGCATGAGCGCTACGGATTGCGCTGGATGTAGTACTGCGCCGCCGCGGTCGAATTGATCGCACTGGTGATCGGCAGCAACTGGCTCAGGAAACGATTCCAGCGCGTGATGCCGGCCGCCGACGCGAACACCACGTCGCCCGGTTGCACCTCGAACTGGCTGCCCAGCGCCAACGCCACCGCCGATTTCGCATCCAGTTCGTAGACCGTCGCCTTGGCATTGCCCGGATGCGAGGTATTGCGGATCACGTAGATCTTGCCCTTGGAGGTGACCTGGTTCAGTCCACCGGCCGCGCCGAGCGCTTCGGTCAGCGAGATGTCGGCCGAACTGAAGCGCACCACGCGCGGACGATTGACCTCGCCCATCACGTATACCTGCTGGTGATCGTTGTAAGGCAGGAAGATGCGGTCGCCAGCCTTGAGGTAAATCTCTTTCGCGTGACCGTCGTGTTCCATCCGGTCGATGTCCAGGTGATAGGCGTGGCCGCCACGCGTCAACACCACGTCGGAAAGATTCGCGTTGGGATCATCCACGATTGCCTTGCCCATCGCCTCGCCGAGTGTCATCGGCACGCCCGTGATCGGCTGCGGCCCGGTCTTGGTGAACGCGCCTTCCAGCACCACGTGCTGGCTGTCGTAGCTGAGCACACTGACGTCGACCTGCGGCTTCTTCAAATACGTACTCAGTTTGCTCGCGAGTATCTCGCGTAGTTGATCGATGGTCTTGCCGGCCGCCTGCACCTTGCCGGCGAACGGGTAGTAGATCGAGCCGTCGGCTTGCACCACGCGACCATTGGCCGCCGCCTGGCTCTGGTTGCCCGCCGGCGAAGTGAGCTCCGGATGGTTCCACACCGTGATGTACAGCGTGTCGCCCGGGCCGATCTGGTACGCCTGCGGTTGATAGCCAAGCAGCGCCGGCGGGATGGCTCCTGATGAATCGGCCGCGTCTTCCTGCGCGATGACCTGCGGCGTGATCGGCACCAAGTGGACGTAATCGGGGTCCGTCTGCGCGGCCCGCACGTTCAGTGAAGCAGTCTGGCCGGGCACGCAACCCGCCATCACCGCACACGCCATCACCGCCAGCACGCAGCGTGCGGCATCGGCTTTGCGCGTTGCACCCATTTTGCGCGCTTGCACGCGGGAAATCATTCCATCGAGAGTCCGCTGCGGAAGTTCCATTTCAGTTCGCCTTGTAGAGGGACGGGGACGCAAACCGCGCACGACGCCGCGCCCGGCCGGAACGACCCACGACGATGCGTGGGACAACGCGCGGCGCATCGGGATTTTTCGGTCGGTTGCTGACGCGATGCCTGCAACGATGAACATCACCGATGACGGGACGGTCTTCGCCGTCAACGCCGCTGCGCGCCATGTTTTGCGCGCCGGACCGCGGTCGAATGCGCTGCATCCCGCCACGATGCCGATCCACAGTAGGCCATGCCGATCAGGCTGTGTCCAGCGCGCGGCGCTGAATGAAAAGCCATTTATTTTGGTGTCAGAGTGGTTATGAAACACGAATGGATTCGACAAGTTTTTGTATGCACTTGCATTTCCACCGTGAATAGACGGCTGTCTATTTCATGAATGCGTGGATATTCCGGATTTGTCCCGAAGTTGTGATGGTTTCGTTCAGCACGTCGTTGCAAGAATCGAAGATTCGAACCGCCGACGACGCGGTGCGCAAGCGGCGCGACGCCTCGGCACGCAACCACGCGACCCGCCGACGCGATACCCGGAAACGGCACGCCCCATGGTGCCGGAACCGACGGCAAGGAAGCCAAACGGAGCGATGACAGGATGAGATCGCAAGCGCATGCCGAAACACATTTCCAACGACGCGCGCAGGTTCATCTGCAGTTTTCGCTTTCGGCCATGGATCCGCATGCGGCGTTCGAATCAGACGGCCCGGGTGAGTCAGGAGGACTCCAATGACGCCCACACAACGACTTGAATATTCACACCCGGCTTTCATCGACGCGCGTGCGCTGCCGATCGAACAGAGCGGCGGCGACGACATCGATCTGCGCGCACTGCTCGGCACGCTGATCGACCACAAGCGGTTCATCCTCACGGTGACCGCGGTCTTTTTCCTGGCGGGGCTGGCCTATGTCCTGCTGACGAGGCCGATCTATCAGGCGACGGCCCTGCTGCAGGTCGAGCAGGCGCCGACGCTGCCCGGCATCACCGCCGTCGAACAGGCGGTGGGTGCGTCCGACCCGGCATCCACCGACGCCGTGTCGATCCTGACGTCGTATTCGGTGGTCAAGAGCGCGGTGGATGCGCTCAATCTCAACATCGTGGTTTCGCCTGATCGCGTGCCGCTGATCGGAAGTCTCGCCGCGCAGTTTTACACGCCCTCCAAGCCCGGCGCGGTGGCGGACGCATGGCCCGGTCTCGGGCGATATGACTGGGGCGGATCGCAACTGGACGTGGCTCGCCTCGATGTCCCCGACAGCCTGCTCGGCCAGACCTTGACGCTGGTGGCAGGCGAGCACGGCGCCTACACGCTGCGCAAAGACAGCCTGGTTCCCTTGATGGACGGAAACGTGCTGCTGCAGGGCCACGTCGGACAGACGGTGAAGCACGATGGCATCACGATGCAGGTCACCAAACTGGATGCCAATCCCGGTACGCATTTCAGCGTCACGCGGAACAACGAGGCATCGACCGTTTCGGGACTGCAGGCGTCGATCAACGCCCAGCCGGCACAACAGAATTCCAACGTGATCCAACTGTCGCTCGACAGCGCCAGTCCGCATCTGGCGGTCCAGATTCTCGACTATGTCACGCAGGCCTTCCTGTCGCAGAACGTGGGGCGGAATTCCGCGCAGTCTGCGAACAGCCTGAAGTTCGTCAAGAAGCAGTTGCCGATCGTGAAAGGGCGATTGGAGGACGCGCAGGCCGCGCTGAATGCGTACCAGTTGAAGGCGCACTCGGTGGACGTGCCGATGCAAACCCAGAGCCTGCTGACGCAACTCGACGACATCGACAGCAGCCTGCGCCAGCTCGAAACCCAGCGGCTGGAAGCGGCGCGCCTGTACACGCCGCAGCACCCGGCCTACAAGGCCATCGTGAACCAGATCGGCATGTTGCAGGCACGCAAATCCGCGATGCAGAAGCAGATGAACACCCTGCCGGACACGCAGCGCCAGTTGCTGCGGCTGAATGGCAACGTGCAGGTGTTGAACACCACTTACAACGGCCTGCTCAACGAGGAACAGCAGCTTCAAATCTCGCAAGCGGGCGCGGTCGGCACGGCGCGCATCGTGGACGAACCCACGGTGGACATCACGAGTCCTGCGAAGCCGAAGAAGTTGATGACGGTGGCGGGGAGCACCGTCGCGGGCGCGGTGCTCGCGCTGGCCTTCGTGTTCCTGCGCCAGTTCATGAAACGCGGCATGGAAGACCCGGCGGAAATCGAGCAGCTCGGCCTGCCGGTGTTTACCGCGATTCCTTTGAGCGAGCAGCAACTCGCCCTTTCCGAACACGAGCGGCCGCGTCTGTTCTCGAGGCGCAGGCAGCGCCTGCTGGCGCTGGCGGCGCCCGAGGACCTTGCCGCCGAGGCCTTGCGCAGCCTGCGCACCAGCCTGTACTTCACCGCGCCGGATGCTGCCAACAACCGCATCATGATTTGTGGCTCCAGCCCCAATGCCGGCAAGACGTTCGTCTCGGCAAACCTTTCGGCCATCAACGCACAGGCCGGACAGCGGGTGTTGCTGATCGATGCCAACATGCGCGACGGCAAGCTGCACACCATCCTCGGCGGTCGCCCGGACAACGGGCTGTCGGAGTTACTCGCCGACCGGATCATCCTCGAAGAAGCGATCCGCTCCGTCGAGGACGTGGAGAACCTCCACTTCATCCCGGCCGGCCGCAAACCGTCCAATCCTTCCGAACTGCTGATGCGGCCCCGCTTCGCGGCGCTGCTGCACGCGCTTTCGCCGCAATACGACCTGATCGTCATCGACAGTCCGCCGATTCTTTCGGTGACCGACGCCACCATCATCGGCCACCATGTCGGCACCAGCCTGCTGGTGGTGCGCTTCGGCCTCAACCAGTCGCGCGAAGTCGAAATGGCGATGCAGCGCTTCCGCCAAAGCGGCGTCGAGATCAAGGGCGTCGTGTTCAACGGCATGGAGCGACGCAGTGGCGGCTTCAACGCCTACGGTTACCACGCCGATGGATTGGCCGAATGATTCGCACCGCGAGCATCGGAAAACCTGTCCCACGGTGGTGGAGGCAGGACGATGTCGGTTGAAGCGTCCGAGGTTTCCCGTCCGTCGGGCGACGCCGGCCGCGCGACGGTCGACTTTGCCGCGGCCACGCGCCTGCTTCGCCGCGGCGCCTCCGGCGCACTGCTGGTGCAGGTGGGCGGCGCGGGCTTCAGCCTGATCGTCAACGTGTTGCTGGCGCGGCTGGTCGGCAAATCGCAATACGGCATTTATGCATACGCGATGTCGTGGGTGAGCGTGCTGGTAGTGCTGGCGCTACTCGGCCAGAGCAGCAGTGTGGTGCGCTTCGTGCCGGTGTATCTGCACCGCAAGGAATGGGGCACGCTGCGCGGCTTGCGCCGTGGCGCCAGCGGCATCGTGCTGGCGGGAAGCATCGCGATCATGTTGGCGGGCGCTGCGCTGGTGCTCGCGTTGCACGACCGGATGGGCAGCGCGACTCTGCAGACGATGCTGGCCAGCTTTCTGTTGCTGCCGCTGCTGGCGCAACTCGGACTGAACGGCGGCTTCTTCCGCGGCTACAAGCAGGCGGTCAGTTCCGGGGCTTACAACAGCCTGGTACGCCCGATCTTCCTGATCGCCCTGGTGCTGGTGCTTGCCTTGCCGCTCGGCCTGCGGCTGGACGCGGCGGGCATCATGCTGGCCAATGTCGTCGCGGCGTTGGCGGCGGTGGCATGTTCCGAATGGCACCTGTCGCGCGCGTGGCCGGTCGCGGCGAAACACATCAAGCCGAGCTACGAGCCGCGCGCCTGGTTCAAGCTGGGCCGCCAGCTTTTTTTGCTGGCGGCGATCGGGATTGTTTCCAATCGCGTGGACGTCCTGATTCTCGGCGGTTTCGCCGGCGCCGATGTAGTCGGTCCGTACTATGCGGCGGTGCGGCTCGCGGCGATCGCAGCGTACGGCCTCACCGCGGTCAACACCATCCTCGCGCCAATGATCGCCGAAAGCTACGCAACAGAAGACCACGCGACCATGGCGAAGCTGGTGCATCACGCGGCCAAGCTGACGTTCATCGTCACCGCAGCGGTCGCGCTCGCCATCGCGGTTGCCGGTTATTGGGTGCTCGGCCTGTTCGGCAAGGGTTTCGCAGAAGCCGCCTACGTCCCGTTGCTCATCATCCTTGCCGGCCAATGCGTGGCCGCGATGAGCGGCCCCACCGGCTTCCTGATGACGATGACCCGCTACGAGCGCCAGGCGTCATGGTTCATGGCGCTGGCGGCCGCGCTGAACGTGGTGTTCAGCGTGGCGTTGATTCCGCTGTTCGGACTGATCGGTGCCGCACTCGCGACCGCATTCGGTAGCGTGGCATGGAACGTCTCCGGTCTGGCATTCGTCCGTTCGCGACTCGGCGTCAACCCGACCGTCCTGCCACTTGGGGAAAAGCGATGACTGCACCGAATTTCATCCTCGCGGGTGCACCCAAATGCGGCACCACCGCGCTGGCCACGTATCTGCGCCAACACCCGCGCATCTTCATGTGCATGCCCAAGGAGCCGGGTTATTTCGCTTCGGACCTGCCCGAGCACCGTTACGTGTCGACGTGGAAGGACTACGCGGCGTTGTTTTCCGGCGCCACGGACCAGCACCTTGCCGTTGGCGAGGCCTCGATCTTCTACATGTACTCCGACTCCGCAATCGCCGAAATTCGTCGCGCGCTGCCGTCCGCGAAGCTGATCGTGATGCTGCGCAATCCGGTCGACCTCGCGATTTCCATGCACGCGCAGGCGCTGCGTTCGCGCGATGAGAACGTCGTCGATTTCGCGGATGCCTGGGCACTGTGCGCGGACCGCCGCGCCGGCCGCAGGGTCCCTCCACGCGGGCGCGACCACAAGATCTTGCTGTACGACACCTTGCCGTTGCTCGGCCTGCAACTGCAGCGCTTGCTGCAGACGTTTCCCGAATCGCAGGTGCGCTGGTGGTTCTATGACGATTTCGCCGAGGACCCGGCACGCATCTACCGCGAGGTGCTGGCGTTCCTCGACGTCGAACACGACGGTCGCAATGAGTTTCCGCTGGTGAATCCGCGTCGGCACGCGCGCTGGCAGTCGCTGGCGCAGTTCACGCAGAAGACGCCGAAGCCACTGGTTCGCGCCGCGATGTATGCCAAGCGGCGGGTTGGTGTCCACCGCCTCGGCGTGCTGGATGCGCTGCGCAGCGTCAACTTCGTGCGCGGGAAACAGGCGATCGCGCCTGCGCTGATGGATGAAATGCGCGCGCACTTCACGCCGGACGTCCGGCTGCTGGAATCGATCACGGGCAGGAGCCTGGCCCACTGGCGAGGTGCCGCGGCATGAAACTGTTGCTGGTCATTCCCTCGCTCGATGGCGGTGGCGCCGAACGCGTGATGACCACGCTCGCCAACGCCTGGGTGGGTGATGGCCACGAGGTCACGCTGGTCACGCTCGCCGCCGGACTGGATGACAAGTACAAGCTGGATGCGGCGGTACGACGCGTCGCCTTGGACGTGACCGGGCGCTCGGCGACGCCGGTGGACGCCATCGGTCACAACTTGACCCGCATCCGCGCGCTGCGCCGCGAGATCAGTCTTGCCGAACCCGATGCAGTCGTCAGTTTCCTCACCCGCACCAACGTGCTGGTGTTGATTGCGGCCGGAAAATTGCGTGGGCGCGTGATCGTTTCCGAACGGAGCGCGCCGGGCACGCGCTGGGTCGGCGGCGTGTGGCGCGCGCTGGCGCGCCCTTTGTACCGCCGCGCCGCAGCCGTGGTGGCGCAGACCCGCCGCTGCGCCGATCAATTGGAAGCGCTGGTCGGGCGCGCGGTGGAGGTCATTCCGAATCCGGTGGCGGCGGCTCCCGCTTGCGACGGGGCGACGATCGCGCCATCGGCCGACCGGGACGGGCCAAGAACCGTGCTGGCGGTGGGTCGGCTGGTGCCGAAGAAGGGTTTCGATCTGCTGATCGCCGCGTTCGCGCAGGTCGCACAACGCCATCCGGCGTGGCGCCTGGAAATCGTGGGCGAAGGGCGCTTGCGCCATGCGCTCGCGCGAACGATCCAGGATCACGGCCTTGCCGATCGCATCACGCTGCCGGGCTTCATCAAGAACGTCCGCGAAACAATGCAGCGTGCCGATCTTTTCGTGCTGCCGTCGCTGATCGAAGGATTCCCCAATGCACTGCTTGAGGCGATGGCAGAAGGCCGGGCCTGCATCAGTTTCGACTGCGAAATGGGACCGCGCGAACTGATCACGCATGGCGAAAACGGCTGGCTGGTGCCGACCGGCGAAACCCGCAGCCTGGCGGTCGCGCTCGACATGCTGATGCAGGACGATGCATTGCGCGCCGAACTCGGCGCGCGTGCGCGCGAGGTGTGCGATCTCTATTCGACCGGCGAGATCCTTGGCCGCTGGAACGCGCTGCTGGTGCGTATCGCGACCGCACGCGTCCCGCACGCGGCGGCGGCGGCGAGGCGCATGGTATGAACATTGCGCAATCCGATTTCGTCGCGGAAACGCGTCACCTCTCGGGTGACGTCGCCCAGGCAACCGCCCGCGATCCGCGCATCCTGTTCCTGATCCGTTCGTTCGGGCGCGGCGGCGCGCAACGGCAACTGGTGACGCTGGCGACGGCGCTGCGCCGGTCCGGCTGGGATGTTTCGGCCGCGTGTTTCTACGCGGGCGATGCGTTCCAGCGCGAGTTGGAGCAGGCCGGGGTGCCGGTGATCGATCTGCGCAAGCGCGGCCGCTGGGATGTGTTCGGATTCCTGTGGCGGCTGTGGCGCACCTTCCGCACCAGCAACCCCGATGTCGTGCACGGCTACCTCACCGTCGGCAACCTGCTGGCGTTGCTGGCGAAGGCGGCGCATCGCCACACGCGCGTGGTGTGGGGCGTGCGCTCGGCGTACATGGATCGCGAGCGCTACGACTGGATGGCGCGCCTGACCTTCCGTTTCAGCTGCGCATGCGCGCGCATGGCCGATCTCGTGATCGTCAATTCCGGCGCAAGCGGAACGCATCACGCCGCGCTGGGTTATCCGCGCGCTCGGATGCGCGTGATTCCGAACGGCATCGATACGCGGCGCTTCAGCTTCGATGCCGAGGACCGCGCGCGGCTGCGCCAGGAATGGCGGATTCCGGATGACGCGTTGCTGGTCGGTCTGGTGGGCCGGCTGGACCTGATGAAGGATCATCCGACGTTTCTGAAAGCCGCCGCAAAACTCGCGAGCCGGAATGCGTGTTGGCATTTCGTGTGTGTCGGTGAGGGCGATCCGGAATACGCCGTGACACTCGAGGCGCAGGCTGCAGCGCTGGGCCTGCAAGGTCGCCTGATCTGGGCCGGCCCGCGCGGCGACATGCCGGCGGTCTACAGTGCGCTGGATCTGCTGGCTTCCACATCGTACGGCGAAAGCTTCCCGAATGTGATCGCGGAAGCGATGGCCTGCGGGCGGCCATGCGTGGTGACCGACGTCGGCGATTCGGCGCGCATCGTGGGCGCCTGCGGCGCGGCTGTCGCAGCGCGCAATCCGGAAGCGTTCGCCGCCGCCGTCGAAAGCATGCTGCGGGTGCTGACCGACGACGAAGCCGCGCGCGCGATGCACGAAGCGGCGCGCGCGCGCATCGTGGAAACGTATTCGCTGGAAACGCTGCTGGGCAATTCCAAAGCGGCGCTCAAGGCGGTTTGCGCGGGCCGCAGGAGGACGTAATGGCCACGTCCATCCAGCCGTTCCCGATCGGCCAGCTGATCTGGCCCGCCATCGCGATCATGGTGATCGGGTTTCTGATCTCGCTCGCCTACACGCACCGGGCGGGTCTCAGCCTCGGCGTGGCCGCGTTGAAGTCGGGACTGTTCCTGATCTATTTCGGCTTCCTGTTCGATGGCACGTTCACGTTCCGCGACGACTGGAAATACCTGCGCTTCGGCGAGGAACTGGTGCAGAACGGGGTTGGCATCTTCAACCTGATGCACAACTACGACTACGTCCGCAGCACCGTCAAAAGCGCCAATCTTTTCTATTACGTCTACGACGCGTCCGCGCTGGTGATTTTCGGGCATGGCTATTTCGCGCCGGTCGCGGCCAACATCCTCTTGACCTTCATCGCGGCCGGCATGCTGATGAAGGCGGCGCGGCGCGGCCTCGGCATGGGCCGGCGCGCCAGCATCGGCCTGTTCGTGTTTCTCGCGCTCAGTCCCTCGTTGCTCGCATGGTCCACCGTCGCCAACCTGAAAGACATCCTGGTCGCGACCGGAACCGCGGGCGTGGTGTACGCCGTGGCGCTGGTCGAAACCGGCAAACCCAAACGCGCGGTGATGGTCGCGATTCTCTGCGGACTGATACTCGCGCTCACGCGTTTCTACGTGCCGCTGATGATGGGCGCCGCATTCGGCATCGGTCTGCTGGCCTCGCGGCGCGGGCGCCGCAGCCCGTGGCTGTGGCTGGCAGGGATTGTCGCGCTGGCGATCGTGGTGCACGAACTCGGCCACGGCAGCATCGGCGGCGCGCTGCATCAGCTCCGCTCGCGGCTTTCCGATCCGGTGACGGGCGTCCTGCGCTTCATGCTGACGCCGATTCCTTTCCACACGCAACCGCAGTACGCGTTCCTCAACCTGCCGCAGGTGTTCTTCTGGGCGATGCTGCCGCTGCAGCTCTACGGAATCGTGTCGGTGTGGCGGAGCAAGAAGATGACGGGCCGGTTCATGGTCATCTACTTCGTGATGATGACGCTGCTGTACGGCGCGTTCCCGACGCTGCAGGGGCCGCGCCATCGCGTGCAGATCGAGGGGCTGATCGTGATCTTCCAGTACATGGGCATCCTCGCGCTGGTGCGGGGTCGCTTCCGGAAAAAGCGACGCTACTACCTGACGGAAGCGCAACCGCCGTCGGGGCCGCATGAACGCCTGCACCACGGTACCTACCCTGTCGCCTGAGAGACAACCATGCACCACGAAAGGAAACGGCATTGCCCGGGCGGCGCCTTCGAATCGATCACTTTGATGCGCGCTTGCGAGCCGGCCGCCGAGGCGCGTAGGGGGAATCCGCGCGCATGAAAATCTGTCACGTCATCACCGGACTCGGCACCGGCGGCGCGCAGGCGGCGCTGTACCGCTTGGTGCAGACGCTGCGTCCGCCCGACTTCGAGCACGTCGTGATCGCGCTCGGCGCGGAAGGCAGCATGAGCGCAATGTTCGCGGAGTCGGCCGAGCTGCATCACCTCGGCATGCATCCCGGCCGCCTGCTTCCGCACGAAGTGCTGCGGCTGCGACGGATGCTGCGCAACAACCGTTACGACGTGATCCAGAGCTGGATGTACCACGCCAACCTGATGGCCGCGATGGCCGGCTGGGGCGACGCCGCTCCGGTGGTGTGGAACATCCGTCATTCGCTGCACGCGTTGTCGCACGAAAAGCGCGCCACGCGCTGGGTGATCCGGGCGGGCGCACGGCTGTCGCGACGTCCGGCGCGGATCATCTTCAATGCCGCGGTGAGCCGCGCGCAACACGTCGCATTCGGTTACGACGACGCGCGCTCGGTAGTGATCCCGAACGGTTTTGACACCGCCGAGTTCGCGCCGCGCGCCACCGATCGCGCACGAGTGCGTGCCGAGTTGGACATCCCGGCCGACGCGCTTGCGATCGGCCTGGTGGCGCGCGTGCACCCCATGAAGGACCACTCCACCTTCCTGCACGCGGCGAAGCGGCTCGGCGAAATGCATCCGCATTCGATTTTCGTGCTGGTGGGCGAGGGCGCCGATGCCGCGAATCAGGAACTCGGCGCGCTGATCGACCAACTGGGCTTGCGCGAACGTGTGCGGTTGTGCGGGCGACGCAGCGACATCGCGGCTGTCGACAACGCGCTGGACATTGCCGCTTCGTCGTCAGCGTGGGGCGAGGCTTTTCCCAATGCCACGGCGGAAGCGATGGCGTGCGGCGTACCTTGTGTGGTGACGGATGTCGGCGATGCGCCCGCGATCGTGGATGACACCGGTGCAGTGGTGCCGCCACGCGACCCCGTCGCATTGGGCAATGCCTGGGCAACATTGGCGGCGCTCGGCGCCGAAGCGAGGCGCACGCTTGGGCAGCGTGCGCGTGCGCGCGTCATCCAGCACTACGCCATCGATGCCGGCGCGCGCCGGTACGCCGACCTGTACCAGGACATCGCGAGGCTGTCATGCACCGCCCATTGATCGTCCCCTGCAGGCGCGCTCGACCAACGCGTCATCGCGGCGAAGTCGCCGCCGCGATGCCCGATCCATCTCTCGTCGGAAGCTGATCACGATGTGTGGAATAGCCGGATTCTGGGACAGCACCCACCACTTTCGCGCGGACGATGCCGGCGCGGTGCTGCGGCGCATGACCGATGCGATTCGTCATCGCGGACCGGACGACGAAGGCTTCTTCCAGGACGCTGCGGCCGGCATCGCGCTGGGCCACCGCCGGCTTTCGGTGATCGATCTTTCCCCGGAAGGCCACCAGCCGATGGTGTCGTCCAGCGGCCGTTTCGTGATCGTCTACAACGGTGAGGTCTACAACCATCGCGCGCTGCGGCAGGAACTGGTGAAGCTCGGGGCCGCGTTCCGCGGGCATTCCGACACGGAGGTGATTCTGGCCGCGATCGAGCAGTGGGGTCTCGACGAAGCCTTGAAGCGCTTCATTGGCATGTTCGCCTTCGCCCTGTGGGATCGCCGCGAACGCGCGTTGTCGCTGGTGCGCGATCGTCTCGGCATCAAGCCGCTGTACTACGGATGGGTCGGCACACGCCTGGTGTTCGCCTCGGAGCTGAAAGCCGTGACGGCAATGCCGGGCTTCGACAACGCCATCGATCGCGACGCGCTGTGCCTGCTGCTGCGCCACGACTACATCGCGGCGCCGCATTCGATTTACGAGGGCGTTCGGAAACTCCAGCCGGGCACCGTGCTCACCTTGGCCGCCAGCGACATGCCGAAGGCGCCGACGGACGAATCGCTGCTTGCCGCGAACACCCGCACGTTCTGGTCGGCGCGCGATGTCGCGATCGCGGGTATTGCCGATCGCCTGCATCAGTCCGACGCCGAGGCGGTCGATGAACTGGACCGCTTGCTGCGCGACGCGGTGGCGCTGCGCATGGAAGCGGACGTTCCCTTGGGCGCATTCCTTTCCGGTGGCATCGATTCGTCGCTGGTGGTCGCACTGATGCAGGTGCAATTCCCACGTCCGGTGCAGACGTTTTCCATCGGCTTTCGCGAAAAGGGTTTTGACGAGGCGGTGCATGCGCGCGCGATCGCGAAGCACCTCGGCACCGACCATCACGAACTGTACGTTACCGCGCAGGATGCGCTGGACGTGGTGCCGCAGTTGCCTGGCATGTTCGACGAACCGTTTTCCGATTCCTCGCAGATCCCCACCTTCCTGGTCGCGCAGATGGCGCGACGCAATGTCACGGTCAGCCTTTCGGGCGACGGCGGCGACGAATTGTTCGGCGGTTATCGTCGTTATTTCGCGGGCCGCAGGATCGAGCGAAGCTTGGGTCGGGTACCGATAGCGCTGCAGCGGGGTGCGGCGCGTTCGCTGTCGCGCCACCCCGGGTTCTACGAATCCATGCTTGCCGGCGCCAATGCCTGCCTGCCGTCGGGCAAGAAGATGCGCCGGCCGCGCGCCAAGGTCGCGGTGCTGGCGCGGATGCTGGAAGCCGGCTCGGCCGACGAACGCTACCGGCTGATGATGTCGCACCATCGGAACCCGTCGGACGTGGTGCTGCGTGGCAATGAACCTTCACTGCAAATCGGCAATCCGGTGGTCGCGTCGGATACGGACGCACTCATCGAGCGGATGATGTTCAACGACCTCGTCACGTATCTGCCCGGCGACATCCTCGCCAAGGTCGACCGCGCGAGCATGGCGGTGAGCCTGGAAGCGCGGGTGCCATTGCTCGATCATCGCGTGGTGGAGTTTTCCTGGCGCGTGCCGATCGAACAGAAAGTTCGCGACGGCAAGGGCAAGTGGCTGCTCCGGCAAGTGCTGTACCGCTACGTACCGGAGTCGCTGATGGATCGCCCGAAACAGGGTTTCGGCGTGCCAATCGGCGCATGGCTGCGCGGCCCGCTGCGCGACTGGGCGGAAACCTTGCTGGACGAGCGGCGGCTGCGCGAGCAGGGCTATTTCGAACCCGGACCGGTCAGGCAAATGCTGGACCGCCACCTTGCCGGCCGTGCCGACGAAGGTCCGCGACTGTGGGACGTGCTGATGTTCCAGGCATGGCTTGCGGAAGCCGGACGCCAGCCACTGCCGGTGCGCGACGCGGCGGCCGCATGAACGTGCAGGCCGCCACGCGCGTAGAAGCGGCTCCCGCCAAAGAAGACGCGGGATGGATCGATGCGCTCGCGTTCGCGCCGCGCAAGGAATCCTGGGTGGCGTGTTCCGGAGATCGCTTCTACAAACTGTTTCGCCGCGGCGACGATCCTGCCCGCGACTGGCTCGACCGCGCGTGCATCGAAGACGCCCGACGCGAACACGACGACATGCAGCTCCTGCATCGCTTCGGCGAACATGCCTGCGCACCGCTGCGCAGGGACCATGGCTGCGTCGTGTACCCCCGGTTGTCCGGTCCGGACCTGCGCGAGATGCTGCTGCGACGCGATGGCGACCACCCTGAGCGCGCGGCGGCGCTGGGCGATGCGCTGTCCCTGCTGGCGCAGCTGCACGGCGCGAGCGCCGATGCGATTTCGCACTATCCGGCGAAGGGCTATCCGGGGGACGGCTATCTTCGCCCCGGCGCCGAGGTGTTGCGACGGATCGACGAATGCCCGCGCACGTTGTGCATCGAAGGCTTCGAAGTCCGCAATTTCAGGTTCGACCAATGTCGCCGCGCGTGGCTGTTTTTCGACCCGCAGGTCGTGTCACGCGGCGTGCCGGAAAATGACATCGCGCGTTTCATCATTTCACTGCTGATGGTTAACTGGGGTAAAGGCGGCTCGCCCAGAATATGGAGAGACTTTCACATTGGCGATTTGGTGTCGGCCTACGAGCTCGCCGCATCGCGTTCGACCGATCCGATATTGCTGAACTATTTCCTGCACGAAACGATCGCAATGAGACGGCATTTTGCCGAGAAGGCTTTGCACGCGCTGCATGGTGTGCCACGAATCCTTGGGCGGCCGTATTTGTCTGCTTATTTCCTGCAGCTCGAGAGGTGGGCCGCCCGACATGAATTTTGATTACGAGCGCGACACCCGCACCTTCTACCAGAATGAAGCCACCGCGCAGCGCTACCACGACATGTTCATGTCTCGCAGCGGCTGGCGCAATCTTCCATCGCGGGTGGTGGCGCGGCGCGAGCGCCGGGCGGTGAAGGACATGCTGGAGCGGGTGCCGCACCGCAGTGCGCTGGACATTCCCGCGGGAACCGGAAAACTCGCCGGCGTGTTCGCGTCACTGGGCACCCGCGTCGTTGCCTCCGACATTTCCGCGAGCATGTTGAAGCGCGCGGAGACCGAGTTCTCACGCGTCGGCCATCCGGACGTCAGCTTTCAGGTGGCGGACGCGGCTGAGCTGGGCGAGTTCGCCGATGCCGCGTTCGACGTGGCGGTGTGCTTGCGGCTGATGCACCGGGTACCTTCCGGGCTGCGCGTGCGCATGCTGAAGGAGCTCGCGCGCGTCGCGCCGTATGCGATCATTTCGTACGGAATCGAAAACGGGTTCCACAAGTTGCGGCGCAGAACCCGCGCCGCGATCTTCGGCGGGCAAAAGGACACCTTGTGCTTTTGTCACCTCTCCGAGGCGCTCGCGGAGTTGCAGCCGCACTTCGATGTCGAGGCGAAAACATGGATCGCCCCGGCAGTTTCGCAGGAATTGATTTTCCTGCTGAGGTCGAAGCCGCAACGTGCCGACGACGGCGACTAGCCGTCGAACGCATCGATGGAATCGCGCGGCTTCACAACATCTCGTTCTTGCGCGGCGCACACCGCGTGAGGCCCGGACCGCCGAGGATCGGCGGAAGGAGCGTGCAACATGCAAGGAGGAGCGCATCGGTTTTCATTCAAGACCACCGGACTTGCGGCACTGCTGGTGCTGCTGGCCGGGCCAGGGCACGCCGCCTTGGCGGCGTGCCCGAAACTGTTGATGTTCGACGGCGTCGATTACCGCTCGCAGACGACCGCCGAACAGGCCGCCTATTGGGGCCAGACTGTCGGCATGCAGGGCTTCTTCCTGAAAAACGTCATGGACAACTGGAAGGAAGACGTCGGGACGAATCCCCAAAGCGCGCTGTGGCAGAACGTCTCCCGATTCCAGTCCACCTACGCGCCATCCGGCGTGACCGACAACTTCATCAAGGTTGCGCTTTACAAGCCGCATGACTGGAACAACAAGAAACAAAACGATGCGGTCGTCACGCGCTTCAAGCACGCGGCGATGCTGGCCAAGTACGCCAAGCTGAAGGGCGTTGCGCTGGATTTGGAGCCCTACACACCCACATGGGGCGGACCCGCGGCTGGCCCGGAACTCGCGACGACCATCGAGGAGGAAGGACGCGCGATCGGCCAGGCGATGCACGACGCCTATCCCGACATGACGCTGTTCATCCTGCCGGACGTCATGGACCAGACTCAAGCCTACGCGACGCTGCTGCAACGGATCAAGTCCGGCGTCCACAAGCTGAAAGCGGGCCGCAAGGTACCGCGCTACGACCGTTATGCGCAGGCCGTGCCGTTCGTGAAGGGGCTGTTGTCCGTGGGTTGGAGCCATGTCGCGATCGGCATGGAACAGACCTACAGCCGTTACGCCCAAGGAATGCAACCTTCGGTGGAACGCACCGAAGGCGACTACGCCCGATTGATGGGCAAGAGTGCCGAGTCGATGCATCTCACCGGCGCACCGGGTCTGTGGCCGCTTGGCCCGACCAAGACCGACAAATCCGAGCGCGAGAAGCCGGCGAAATTCGAGGGGCGCCTGAAGGCAGCCTACGCGGCGACCAGCCAGTACGTCTGGATCTACGGACATGGCAGCGCGTGGCAAACCGACGGCCCGTACGCGCGCGGCCCGGTGACGTCCGACTTCAACCAGTTCACGGATGCGGTGCATCGCGTGGAGACGAGTTGCAGGAAGTAACCCCACCGGGGGACCGCATGTCCAAGATCATCCTGTTCGCCAATACCGACTGGTATCTCTACAACTTCCGGCGATCGCTGGCGCGGGCGGTGCAGACGGCCGGGCACGAGGTGCTGCTGATTTCACCGCCCGGCGAATACGGTGCGCGCTTCCGCGAACTCGGCCTGCGCTGGGAACCGTTGCCGGCGATGGACCGCCGCAGCCTGAACCCGCTGCGCGAGCTGCGCGCGCTCGCCGAACTGGTTGCCTTGTTCCGGCGCGAACAACCGGCGCTGGTGCACAACTTCACCATCAAGTGTGCCGTGTACGGTTCGATCGCCGCGATGCTGACCGGGGTACCGGCGCGCATCAACGCGGTCGCCGGCCTGGGCTACGTGTTCGCCAGCAACGATCGGCGCGCGCGCCTGCTGCGGCCGCTTGTCCGCGCACTGATGCGGTTCGCGTTGCGCGGCCGGCGTTCGCGATTGATCCTGCAGAACCACGACGACGCGCGGATGTTCCTCGACCATCGCTTGATCGAAGATGCCCGCGTGCGCGTGATCGCGGGTTCCGGCGTGGACTGCAACCGGTTCGTGCCGCAAACGCGCGCATCCAATGATCCGCCACGCGTGCTGCTCGCGGCGCGGCTGTTGTGGGAAAAGGGCGTCAAGGAATACGTGCAGGCGTCGCGCACGTTGCGCGCGCAAGGCCGGCGGGTGCGATTCCTGCTGGCTGGCGCTTCCGACCCCGGCAATCCCGCGGCAGTCCCGGAAGCCAGCGTGCGCGGCTGGGTCGATGACGGTCTCGTCGAGTGGATCGGCCACGTCGATGACATGCCGGCGTTGTTCGCGTCCACCGACATTTTCGTGTTGCCGAGCTATTACCGCGAAGGTTTGCCGAAATCGCTGATCGAAGCCGCCGCCTGCGCGACACCATTGATCACCACGGACATGCCGGGTTGCCGCGATGTCGTCGTCGATGGCGTCGACGGGTTGATCGTGCCGCCGCGCGATGCCGAAGCCTTGTGCGCGGCCATCGTGCGCCTGCTGGATGCACCGGAACTGGCACGGAAGCTGGGCTGGGCGGCGCGCGCAAAGGCCTTGGCAAAGTTCGACGAGCGCATCGTGATCCGCCGCACGCTGGAAACCTACGGTGAGGTGCTGGACGCTCCCCGCGCCGTCGAGGCCATCATTTGACAGCTTCTGGATAATTCGCTGCGCGACGCGCCAACTCTCGCGGAACTTATGCGGTGCTGCCGGTCTAGTTGCGCCGATTCCTCAAAGACTGCCCGTGAGATTTCGGGCGAAAGCGGATGACCGGTTGCGAAGCGGCGTTGCCGGAAACGCGTCGCGCCGACGCATCCGCCGATCGAATCAGCGCCGCCTGTGTGCGTTCGAGATGCGTGGTGAATGCCCCGTATATGGCCGCTACGACCACGAACGCCACGAGATTCGCGACGGCGCCGAGTTCCGCATGGATGACCACCCCCCCGAACGGCAGCACGATGGAAAAGCCGACGAGGTACACGAGCGTGCGGCGCGGACCCAAACCTGCATTCATCAGCAGGTGATGAATGTGCGTGCGGTCGGGCGTGAACGGCGACACGCCACGTTTCAAGCGACGGTAAATCACGGCCAGCGTGTCCATGACCGGCAGCGCCACGCACCACAGCACCAGGCCGGGTGAAATGTGGCGCGGCGTGCTCTGGCTCAACGCGATCAAGGTCCATGCGATCACGTAGCCCAGCACCACGCTGCCCGAGTCGCCGAGGAACACCTTGGCCTTCTTGCCCAGCAGGCCCAGATTCGCCATCAGGAACGGATACAGCGCCGCGGCGAGCAACAGCACAATCACGGTGAGCGGCGCGGGCATGTCGGGCGCCATCAGCAACGCGATCGCCCCGGTGCTGACCAGCGCGAGACAACCCGCCAAGCCGTCAATGCCGTCCATCAGATTGAACGCGTTGATCAACCCGATCACCGCGAGCACGGTGAACGGAATGCCGAGCCAGCCGAGTTTCAATTCGTAGCCATGCAACACGCCAAGCGAGTGCACGTAGGTGCCCGTCGTGGCAATCACCGTCAGGATCGCCACCACTTGCACGACCACGCGTACGCTCACGCGCAGCTGGTAGCGGTCATCAAGCGCACCAAGCGCAACCAGTACGCATGCGCTGGCCAACACGATATCGTCGAACCGCTGTGCGGGTCCCAGGAAGCGCTGGCCAAGCCACAACCACCCGGCCAGCATGCCAATGAAGATCGCGAGACCGCCGACCAAGGGCGTCGCGAAAGCATGTCGCTTCCGCTTGTCCGGGTGATCGAGCAAGCCCACCGGCTTGCTGATGGGAACCAGTACGCACAATCCAAGTGCGGAGGCCCCGATCGATACAAAGCATGCCGATAGAACCGTATGTGCCGCAGATATCATCCTTGTACGTCTCGGCTGGCGGGGTGGCCAGTATGGAAGACCGCATAAAACACGCGCTGAATAATTCAATGATTTTTCTTTAATGCATATGAATGCCGATATTTATATATTTGAATGCGCTGTGAATGTACGTGGCACGTGGATGTTTTTATTGGAGTGATTATCCAGGCTGAATGGGAGAGGATCGCTGCGCTTTCATCGCAGTGCGGCGTGCGGTCGGGTTCGCGTGCCCGTCGGAGCGCTGGTTTTTGCACGTCGCGCCAAGCGTGAGCTGCGTGCCTGCGCGGCACGGATATTGCTTGTATGCTGGGCAACGTGGGACGGGGAGTTGCCTGGGGAAAGTCCTGGCTTGCTCGCCCGGCCTGCCGCATCCGCCGCGGGTAATCCCGGGCCGCGAGGTAACGACCGTGACAATCACTGACATCGGCATCCTGCTCATCGTGCTGTGCATCTCGCTTTGGGCAATCATGGCCGCCCTGCACAGGCACACCGTCCAGTTGGAAGCCTTGAAGTCGCAAATGCAGGAATTGCTGAAGGCGAGGGAGACGACTCGCAACGCTTCTGCAACGGAAGTCAATCCGTCTGCGCCCAGCGACAGGATGGAAGCTTCATCGGCGCACGTGTCCGCGAAGGCCGCGTCGGTGATCGCGGCGAGGCAGACCGTCCTGAAATAGCTCGCTTCGCGCGCGACCGCGTCGTTGTCTTCGCCCGGATCGTGCCTGCCGGCACTTGGCTCGCCGGATAACCGGGTGTAGGTTCGCGGGATCGTCTCGTCCTGGAGGTGCGCGATGAAGTCCCCTCGACCCGGTCTGTGGCTGCTCGCCGCGTTCTTCATCGCCGCTTGCGCGCCTTCGGCCTTGGCCAAGGCGCCGCCTGCGTCGGCCAACGCGTCCGAGAACGCGCGCATCGAACACATCCTCGCGCAGCGCGCGAAGGTCAAGCAGATCCCGGCCGTGGCCCTTTCCCACGACGGCCAGCATCTGGCGTGGGTGGTAGCGCACGACGAGCAGACCGAGTTGATGCTGGGCTCGTGGAACGGGCAGAACGCGCACGCCGTATCGATTCCCGGCGGCTGCCGTGAAGAGGACCTGCGCTGGGCACCGCGCTGGAACATGCTGGCGGTGCTGACCCGCTGCAGCATCGACCCGTCCAACACCAAGCCCATCCAGGGCGCGATCTGGCTGATCAACGTGAATGCCGGCAAGCCGCCGAGCAAGCTCACCGACATCGGCGGTTTCGCTGAAGGCATGCAATGGAGCCGCGACGGCAAGCGCATCGCGTTCCTGTTCGTGCCGGGCGCCACGCGACTGCCGGCTGCGACCGCCTCCGGCAATCCGCGCGTGGGCGTAATCGGCGAAACCGACGTGCAGGTGCAACACGTCGCCAGCATCGATGCATCAGGTGGCAAGCCGGAGCTGCTGACACCCGACGGATTGTACGTGTACGAATTCCGCACCTCGTCCACCGGCAATCGGATTGCCTACACAGCCGCACCGCCGCCCGGTGACAACAACTGGTGGACGGCCAAACTGTATGTGCAGGAGGCGAAAGCAGGCGCGGCGCCGCGCGAGCTCGTCGATCCCGGCGCGGTGAAGGGTTCGCTGCACGGCTTGCAGATCGCACTGCCACGCTGGTCACTCGATGACGCGCGCATCCTGTTCATCGGCGGCCTGATGAGCGATCGCGGCGCGACCGGCGGCGACATCTACAGCGTGCCAACCTCGGGTGGCGCGCCCGTGAACCTGACCGAAGGTGCGAAGGTGACACCGTCGTGGTTCACGTTCCTCGATGCCCGCTCGCTGCTGGTGAACCAGATTGCCAAGGGGAAAGTGCAGGTCACCGAATACACCTTGTCCGGCAACCATGCCCGCCAGACCCGCACGTGGTTCACCGCGCCCGGCGAGTTGGGCGACGGGCGCGCCGCGCTTTCCGTTTCGCTGTCTGACAAATCGCCACGGCGGATCGCCTACGCGGCCCAGTCGTTCGAACATCCACCCGAGGTGCACGCGGGCCAGCTCACCACCGCGCCGCCACCGGCGATCACTTCGATCAATGCCGGCCTTTCGCACGACTGGGGCAAGGCCGAATCGGTGGAATGGCACAGCGGCGGCACGCAGGTGCAAGGCTGGTTGATGTACCCGGCCGACTACGACGCGCACAAGCAGTACCCGATGATTGTGTACGTGCACGGCGGCCCCTCGTGGGCCAACCTGCCGAGCTGGAGCAACAACGCCAGCGCGTATTCCGAATTCGGCTATTTCGTGCTGATGCCCAATCCGCGCGGCAGCCTCGGCGAAGGCGAGCAATTCACGCAGGCCATCCGCAACCAGATGGGCTACGGCGATCTCGACGACATCCTCGCGGGCGTGGACAAGGTCGAGAAGATGTTGCCGGTTGACGACAGCCGGTTGGGCCTGACCGGCTGGAGTTATGGCGGCTTCATGAGCATGTTCGCGCCGACCCGCACGAACCGCTTCAAGGCGGTGGTGGCCGGTGCGGGCCTGTCGGACTGGCAGAGCTATTACGGCCAGAACCAGATCGACCAGTGGATGATTCCGTTCTTCGGCGCATCGCTTTACGCCGATCCCGCCGCGTACGCGAAAAGTTCGGCGATCAATTTCATCAAGCGCACCAAGACGCCGGCGTTGATCGTGGTGGGCGAGCGCGACGAGGAATGTCCCGCGCCGCAATCGTTCGAATACTGGCACGCGCTGAAAACGCTGGGGGTGCCGACCACGCTGGTGGTGTACGCGAACGAGGGCCACCACATCGCCCAACCGAAAAATCAGGAAGACATCATGCGTCGATCGCTGGACTGGTTCGGCAAATACCTGACGCGTGCCGGGACGCGCTGAAACTGCGTCGGCGCCGATCTCCGGCAGGCTGTGGCGCAGCCATCAAGGCCCGCCCGGGCGCATGGTGCGCCCTCTTCGCCGGCCTGCCACCTGCCCGCGCATTCAGGCGGCAGGCGGATCCTTCCGGCGGGTGCGGGATACACCCGTGAGGATGCCGAGGCCGAGGATCACCACCGCACCTACCACGATCCATTGCGTCGGCACGTGGGCGAGCCAGGCGCCGTAGCCGAGGCCGATGATCACGACGAGCGTGCCGACTAGATAAAGCGCGAACGACATGGGGCGCCTCCTGAGGGTGGATCACGCTATCGTCCAGTGTCACCGCGAAGATGGCGTGAACGTCGCTCAGAACAGTTCGCCCTGCGGGCTTGCCGACCGCGGCGCAAGGAAGCGGGACACGTCCAACTGCAGCGTGCGGGCGCGGGCGAACCCGTGTCTCCGAGCCGCCACTTCAAAACGCCGGTGCAGCAGTTCGGCGAACGGTCCCTGTCCGCGCATGCGGGTGCGAAAGTCGGAATCGTAATCGCGGCCGCCGTTCATCTGCTGCACCAGGCTCATCACGTGTTCGGCGCGTTGCGGCACGTGGATTGCAAGCCATTCGCGGAACAATGCCTTCAATTCCCACGGCAGGCGCAGCACCGTGTAGCCGGCCATGCTGGCGCCGGCCTCGGCGGCGCGTTCCAGCACCGCTTCCATGTCGCGATCATTCAGGGCCGGGATGATCGGCGCCACCAGCACACCGGCCGGCACGCCCGCGTCGGTCAATGCATGGATCGCCTGCAGGCGGCGGTGGGGCGCCGACGCGCGCGGTTCCAGTTTCGACGCCAGGTGGTTGTCGAGTGAATTCACCGACACGAACACGTGCACCAGTTTCGCGCGCGCCATGGGCGCAAGCAAGTCGAGGTCGCGTTCCACCAGCGCGTTCTTGGTGACGATGGTGCAAGGGTGCTGGCACTCAGCCAGCACCTCCAACGCGGCGCGCGTCAGCCGCCACTTCTTCTCGATCGGCTGGTACGGGTCGGTATTGCTGCCGATGTTGATGGGCCTCGGCACGTATCCGTGCCTCGACAACTCCGCGCGCAGCACTTCGGCGAGATTGGACTTGGCGCGGATCTTCGTTTCGAAATCCAGCCCCGGCGACAAGTTGAGATAACCGTGCGATGGCCGCGCGAAGCAGTAGATGCATCCGTGCTCGCAACCGCGATACGGGTTCATCGCTTGCTCGAAAACGATGTCGGGCGAATCGTTGCGGGTGATCACGCTGCGCGCGCGTTCTTCGGTGACCTCCGTGCGCGGACGTGGCGCGGCCTCGTCCAGCAATGCGCTCTGCCAGCCGTCGTCTTCGGCGTGGTGGCGCACGCTTTCGAAACGCCCCTCCGGGTTGGAGGCGGCGCCGCGACCCTTGATGCGCGCGAGCGGCGTGGCTTGCATCTTGGCAGGATACGCCGCGCTGTCTCGACGCTTGCGACAACCGGCCCGCGGGGCGTCCGGCGATACGGTGATCGTTCGCGCTGATGTTCTGTCCTGCTCTATGACAATTTGTGCGCATCAGCGCAAAAAGTTATGAGCACGAAAGGTGATTGAAAGGTTCGGCTGCTACACCTTTGGGGGTTGGGGAGTCACAGGGAGCCGAACAGGGGATGGGGGATTTGTTTCGGGGTGAAGTACTGCAAGCGCAGCGCGGCCAATGGATGGGCGCAATCAACCTTGCGACCCCGCTCGCCTTCGTGTGGTGGGCGTTGCTGGCGGCGAGTCTCGCCGCGGCGATTGTCCTGTTCCTGATCTTCGGACACTACACGCGTCGCGCCGAGGTGACAGGGCAACTCCAGCCCAGCGCGGGCATGCTCACGCTGTCCGCCCGGACCACCGGAACCATCAACCGAGCGCTGGTGCACGAGGGCGATCGGGTCAAGGCTGGCCAACCGCTGGTCGAAATCTCGGCCGATCTGGTCAGCGCCAGCATGGGTAACACCCACGCCGTGGTCAGTGCGCAGTTGCGCGCTCAGCAGGCCCAAGTCCGAACCACGCTCGCCAACCTCCAGCCACAAGCCAAGGAACAAACCAGGGATTTGCGCACCCGGATAGGGCTGCTACGAGCACAGGTGCGTCAGATCGGCGACCAACTGGCCTTGCAGCGCGAGCAGGCGGCGACCGCCACCAGCTTCGCCGCGAAAATCAAGCCCGTGCTCGAGAAGGGCGTGATTTCCATTGCGCAATTCAACGCGTATCAATCGCAGGCCCTGACCCAACAGGCCCAGGTCAAGACACTGGAACGCCAGCGGCTGGATGCCGACCAGCAGTTGAGTTCGCTGCGAGCGCAGTTGACACAGCTTCCATTGGACACGGCAGCCAAAGCCAACCAATTGCGCGGCCAATTGGCGCAACTCGCTGCACAGCTGGCCCAAAGCGAGGCCGCGGGCGGCACCGTACTGCGCGCCCCGCGCGCGGGCGTCATTTCGACATTGCTGGTGAAGCCCGGACAGAACGTTGCTTCAGGCCAGCCGCTGTTGTCCATCCTGCCGCATGGTTCCGAGCTGGAAGCGCAGTTGCTGGTGCCAAGCAACGCGATCGGCTTCGTGCACGACGGTACGCCAGTCGTGCTGCGCTATCAGGCTTACCCATACCAGAAGTTCGGCCAACAGTACGGCCAAGTCGTGCAGATCTCGCGCAGCGCGCTCAGCCCCGCGGAGGCCGCAACCCTGCTGGGCCAGAAGGTCACGACGCCGCTGTACCGGGTGCTGGTCTCGTTGGATCGCCAGACCATCAGCGCCTATGGCAAGGCCAAGGCGCTGAAGCCCGGCATGGCGTTGAACGCGGACCTTTTGCTGGACCGTCGCACCCTGTGGCAGTGGGTGTTCGAGCCGCTGTATGGCCTGCGGCAACAGCTCGCGGCCCACGGAGCGCATCACGGATGAGCGACGGTGCGGCCATCGACGGCGGTTTGCTCGGTGGCCTGCAGTGGGGCTGGCGGCGCAAGCTTCCGGTCATCCTGCAAACCGAAGCCGCCGAATGCGGTCTTGCATCGCTGGCGATGATCGCGTGTTACCACGGGCACGACGTGGATCTGCCGTCGCTGCGCCGACGGCACTCGACCTCGCTGAAAGGCGCCAATCTCGCACGCGTGATGGAAATGGCAGGTCAACTTGGTTTCGAGACGCGACCGCTGCGTTTGGAATTGCACGAACTGCCGGAACTCAAGGCACCGTGCATGCTGCACTGGGATTTGAACCACTTCGTGGTGCTGAAGCGGGCGACTGCTCACGACGCGGTCATCCACGACCCGGCACGCGGCGTGCTGAAACTCTCGAACGCCGAGATCTCGAAGCACTTTACCGGCGTGGCGCTGGAATGCGCGCCGCGTACCGACTTCAAGCCGATCAAGGCGCGCGAATCCATTTCGCTGCGCGCGCTCACCGGCAAGGTCAAAGGCCTGCCCGGCGCGCTCGCGCAAATCTTTGTGCTGGCATTGACGTTGGAAGTATTCGCATTGGTTGGGCCGTTCTACCTGCAGTGGGTACTGGACCAAGTGCTGGTCTCGGCGGACAAAAGCCTGTTGATGCTGCTGGGGATCGGTTTTCTTCTGGTTGCGGTGTTTCAAGCCGCGGTTTCAGCGGTGCGCGCATGGACCATCACCTGGCTGGGCGCGATGCTGAACGTGCAGTGGGTCACCAACGTGTTCGCGCACCTCCTGAAGCTGCCGCTGGATTGGTACGAAAAACGCCACGTGGGCGACGTGGTCTCGCGCTTCGGATCGATGCAGACGATCCAGCAGACGCTGACCACCGGCTTCGTCGCCACAATCCTGGACGGCATCATGGCCACGTTGACGTTGGTCGTGCTGGCGCTGTACAGCGTCAAACTGACTTTGATAGTGATCGCGGCGTTCGCGCTGTACGCGATGCTGCGGTGGTTCACCTATCAGCCGCTGCGCCGCGCTCAGGAAGACCAAATCGTGTACGCCGCGCGCCAGCAAACGGAGCTACTGGAGGCTATCCGCGGCGCGCAAACACTGAAGCTCTTCAATCAGCAGCAGCCGCGCACCGCCCGCTACGCCAACGCGGTGGTCGAAACGGTCAATCGCAACATCGCGATGCAGCGGCTCAACATCGCGTTCACCAGCGGCAACCAATTGGTTTTCGGCATCGCGAAGGTGGCTCTGATCTGGCTGGCCGCCGTGCTGGTGCTGGACGGCACCTTCACCGCGGGCATGCTGGTGGCGTTTGCGGCATATGCCGACCAGTTCGTCAGCCGTGCGGCCGATCTGATAGACAAAGGCATCCAGTTCCGCATGTTACGCCTGCACGCCGAGCGCGTGGCAGACATTGCGCTGACCGCTCCCGAACGGCATGTTGAATCGGCATGGGATGCGCCGCTGCCGGAAGCCGAAATCGAAGTGCGCAACGTCAGTTTCCGCTATGCCGACGGGGAGCCTTGGATTCTCAAGAATTGCTCCCTCACGATTCCAGCCGGCGAATCGGTGGCCCTCATTGGACCCTCGGGTTGCGGCAAAACCACGCTGGCCAAGATCGTCCTGGGCCTGTTGGAACCCGAGGAAGGCGAAGTTCTTTACGGCGGTATCGACATTCGCCGGCTGGGGCTTGGCCGTTATCGAAATCAGGTCGGCGCCGTTATGCAGGACGATCAACTGTTCGCCGGCTCCATCGCCGACAACATCGCTTGCTTCGATGCGGAATCGAGTCCACTTCGCATCGAAGCCGCCGCACGTTTGGCCGCTATCCACGACGACATTGCGAAGATGCCGATGGGCTATCAGAGCTTGGTCGGCGACATGGGTTCCGCCCTTTCGGGCGGCCAGAAACAGCGCGTACTGCTGGCGCGCGCACTCTATCGCAAGCCCGCGCTGTTGGTGCTGGACGAAGCTACCAGCCACTTGGATATTGAACGCCAGCGGCAGATCGACTCCGCCGTCCAGCGCATGCCGATCACGCGGATCGTGATCGCCCACCGCTCCGAGACCATCGCCAGCGCGCAGCGCGCGCTGCTGGTTGCCAATGGCGCGGTACAACCCATTCCGTCGCAGCTCCGCGAAGTGGAGGTGACGGGATAGCCGAAGCTCGGACGGCCATATTCGAGCATCACAATGCTCTGAACAGACAGGAGTAAAACTCATGCTAGCACTAGCCATTAATGATGTAGATTGCGTTGCGGGTGGATTCTCGTGGGGAGGAACCTTAGAAATTGTTGGAGGTGCCTTGGGCGTGATAGGTGGCGGCTTGATGTGCGCCGCCGGCATTGCGGGAGCTGCAGAAACGGCCGGCGGATCGCTGGCGCTTGAGGGAGGTGGTGTCGCCGCGATAGGTGGCGGCATGGCGGCGATCGGAGATGGGATCAGCAAAGAGTAGTGGATGAGTAGACTTACCTGAGAAATGGTGCCGGGGCGGCAAAACCATGCCGCCTCGTCACCGAACAACTCTAGTTGGCGTGTCTTGATCAACGCTAACTGGGCAACCAAGTCGGAGAATGAGAATGGCCAAATTAATGTCGCACCACCCGTTTCTGCTGCGTTGGGGTATGTTGCTCGTAGTTGCCGGAATTTTTTTTGTTATAGCCGGCCTAGCTTCCGTATCGTCACAGCAACTTACAATCGTAATTCGTGTTCTTTTGGCGCTGGGCGGTGCCTTATTAGTAGTGTCAGTACTAGTCGATATTGTGCGAACACGCAAAGGTGCGAAAAGACCCGATTAGCGACAAGGCTGCGTCACGCGTCGTGCAATTTGAGGCAAGTGGACGAGGGTAGCTATCAACAACGTCTCCTGAGCTGAAAAAAAGCCGAACGCGTAGTGATCACTATGGCGAATTAAGGAGTTGATGATGGGGAAGAAATTCGTGGGCTTGGCTGGCGCGATTTCGTTGGCTTTAATGACAAGCGGCGCTCTGGGCGCGACAAGCGACGCGAACGTCACGCGCGCCACGCTGGACAACGGACTCCGCGTGGTGATCGTGCGCGACACGCTGGCGCCGGTGGTGACAACCGAGATGAATTATCTCGTCGGCAAGAGCGAGGCGCCGAAGGGCTTTCCGGGCACCGCGCATGCGGTGGAGCACATGATGTTCCGCGGCGCGCCCGGCCTGACCAAG